>OGPN01000377.1_pt1 | contig 32020 bp, 19 predicted proteins | sample 1552941 | NCBI WGS metagenome assembly OGPN01 (sample SAMEA2580220, study PRJEB22360) | human gut metagenome | biome: human gut; feature: human-associated habitat; material: faeces | place: Denmark | collected 2008/2010
AAGCCGGGAAGGGGGGCCGAGTGGGGGGTGGATAGGACAGGGGGAGCCGTTGACGGCAACCTTGCCGAAACGCATCGATCTGTCAGGAAAGTCAACGCCTTCAAGAGCCTCGGGATGGTTGGGCAGACGCTCGGACGAGAACACGCACATTATCTTGCGGGCCGGGAAGGTGCCCGCGCGCCGCATGCGGCTGCGTAGCGCGGCTGCGAGAGGGCATCCGTGAACCTTCCAGAATTCGGCCACCTCAATCTTTCCGGGATCCAGCTTCAGCGCCGCACCCATGGATGAAAACAGCACCGGCCGGCGGCAGGCAGCCACATTGAGAATAAGCAGCTGCTTGTCGGCGAGCGAGTCGATGGCATCGATTACATAGTCGTAGTTTTCGAAATCGAATCCGGAAGCCGTAGCCTCGCAATATGTGACCGTAAAGAGTTCCAGATCCACATCGGGAGCGATGTCGCGCAGACGGGCTGCCATCGCCTCGGTTTTGGGGGCGCCCGCCGGTAGCCATGGTGGCCGGCGCCTGGCGGTTGACGTTGCTCACGGCCACACAGTCGGCGTCGACAAGTGCCATATGCCGAACTCCGGTACGCACGAGCGCCTCAGCCGCCCAGCTCCCGACACCGCCCAGTCCGAGCACCATTACGCGCACCCGGCCAAGCATCTCCATGGCCGGAATGCCGAGCGCCAGCGCCGAGCGCGATGTGGCCAATTTATCTGTTTGTTCCGTTTTCATAAATAGCTTTATTCCCCGGACGCCATTTGGCGCCGCGGCGGTTGCAAAATTACTGAAAAACCGCTAACTTTGCACTCAACAAACTGCGAAATAATCGCAATCAGTTTATTCACATTTCCTTATGCAGCAAACACGCGACGCCGTGCTGGTTCTGGAAGACGGAACCACATTCCGGGGGAAGTCGTTCGGCTACGAAACGGCAACCGCCGGCGAGGTGGTGTTCAACACCGCCATGACAGGCTATCCCGAAAGTCTGACCGACCCGTCATACGAAGGGCAGATACTGGTGACCACCTATCCGATTCTCGGCAACTACGGAGTGCCGCCGGAAACCACCGAGCCCGATAACGTGAGCCGCTATCTCGAAAGTTCCAGAATCCATTGCCGTGCTATTATAGCGCAGGATTACTCGTGGGAGCCGAGCCACTGGCTGGCCACGCGCAGCCTCCATCAATGGCTCCGCGACGAGAAAAAGCCCGGCCTCTACGGCATCGACACCCGCGCCCTGACAAAGCATCTGCGCGAGAAAGGGTCGATGCTCGGCAAGATTTATTTCGAGAGCCCCGACGAAGTTGAATTCTCGGGCTCGGGCGCCGAGACCCCCACACCCGCCGTAAGCTGCACCGAGCCGGAAATCCACGGCGAAGGGGGGGAAACCATCGTGCTGGTGGACTGCGGCACGAAATTCAATATTATCCGATGCCTCACCCGTCGCGGAGTGAAGGTGATACGCGTCCCCTGGGACTATGATTTCACCAACATCCCCTACGACGGGCTATTCATATCCAACGGTCCGGGCAACCCCGACTTCGCCGAGGCCACTGTGGCCAATATCCGCAAGGCGATGGCCACCGGCAAGCCAATCTGCGGTATCTGCATGGGCAACCAGCTGCTGGCCAAAGCCGCCGGAGCCACTACCTACAAACTTAAGTACGGCCACCGCAGCCACAACCAGCCCGTGCGCATGGCCGGGACAAACACCTGCTACGTAACTTCGCAGAACCACGGATTCGCCGTCGACGACACTACACTCCCCTCCGACTGGGAACCGCTCTTCGTCAACATGAACGACGGGACCAACGAGGGTATCCGCCACCGCACGATGCCCTGGTTCTCTGCCCAGTTCCACCCCGAGGCATCGTCGGGTCCGCGCGACACGGAATTCATCTTCGACAAGTTCCTCCAGATGGTGCGCGACCATAAGAACAAATAAGACTCCCACAACCCACACTCACTTCCCTACACCACACAGCGGCATGGAAAAGAAAATCAGCAAAGTAATACTGCTGGGCAGCGGCGCCCTGAAAATCGGCGAAGCCGGCGAGTTCGACTATTCCGGCTCCCAGGCTCTCAAAGCCATGAAAGAGGAGGGCATCGCCACGGTGCTCATCAATCCGAACATCGCCACCGTGCAGACCTCCAGCGGGTTTGCCGACAAAATATACTTCCTGCCGGTAACGCCCTACTTCGTGGAGCGCGTGATAGAAAAAGAGCGCCCCGACGGCATTCTTCTGGCCTTCGGAGGGCAGACCGCGCTCAACTGCGGTGTTGAGCTTTATGAGTCGGGCGTACTGGAACGCTATGGTGTAAGCGTGCTCGGCACCCCCGTACAGGCCATCAAGGACACGGAGGACCGGGAACTCTTCGTGCGCAAACTTGACGAAATCGACGTAAAAACCATAAAGAGCGAGGCCGTGAGCACTACCGCGCAGGCTCTCGAGGCAGCCGAACGCCTCGGCTACCCGGTGAGCGCGGTCCCCGCCTATGCCCTCGGAGGCCCCGGTAGCGGCTTCTGCGACAACGCCGAGGAGCTTACCGCGCTCACTGAGAAAGCATTCTCGTTTTCGCCACAGGTGCTCGTGGAGAAATCGCTCAAAGGGTGGAAAGAGGTGGAATACGAGGTGGTGCGCGACCGCTACGACAACTGCATCACCGTCTGCAACATGGAAAACTTCGATCCGCTGGGCATCCACACCGGCGAATCGATAGTAGTGGCACCCTCGCAGACACTCTCCAACGACGACTACCACTTCCTGCGCGAACTCGCCATAAAGATTATCCGTCATATAGGCATCGTGGGCGAATGCAACGTGCAGTATGCCTACGACCCCGACTCGATGGACTACCGCGTAATCGAGGTAAACGCCCGACTCAGCCGCTCGTCGGCTCTGGCATCGAAAGCTACAGGCTATCCCCTGGCTTTCGTGGCCGCAAAACTCGGACTCGGCTACGGACTGTTCGAGCTGAAGAACTCCGTGACGAAAGATACCACCGCTTTCTTCGAGCCGGCACTCGACTATATCGTCTGCAAGATTCCTCGCTGGGACCTCGGCAAATTCCATGGCGTAAGGCGCCAGATCGGTTCGTCGATGAAATCCGTCGGCGAGGTTATGGCCATCGGACGCACCTTCGAGGAGGTAATCCAGAAAGGCCTGCGCATGATCGGTCAGGGTATGCACGGCTTCGTCGGCAACCGCGACTTCGAAGTGGCCGACATGGACGAAGCCCTGCGCGAGCCCACCGACAAGCGCATCTTCGTGGTGGCCAAGGCCATGCGCGAGGGGTATACCGTGGAGCGCATCCACGAACTGACGAAAATCGACCGCTGGTTTCTCGAAAAACTCCACCACATAATCGCCACCGAGCGCGAGCTCGAGGCAGTCGACAGTTTCGACGCCCTTACCGAGGCGCTGCTGCGTACCGCCAAGCAGCAGGGCTTCAGCGACTTCCAGGTGGCCCGTGCCATCCGCAAGAACGCCTTCGACTCCATAGCCGACGGCCTGGCCGTGCGCGCCCTGCGCAAGCAGTTCGGCATCGTGCCCGTGGTAAAACAGATCGATACCCTCGCGGCCGAATATCCCGCGATGACCAACTACCTCTACCTCACCTACAACGGTTTGACCAACGACGTGGAATACCTGCACGACCACCGCTCGGTGGTGGTGCTCGGGTCCGGCGCCTACCGCATCGGCTCGTCGGTGGAATTCGACTGGTGTTCGGTCAACGCCCTGCTCACCGTGAAAGAGCGCGGATGGCGCTCGGTGATGATCAACTACAACCCCGAGACCGTGTCGACCGACTACGACATGTGCGACCGCCTGTATTTCGACGAACTTACCTACGAGCGTGTGATGGATATCCTCGAACTTGAGCAGCCCCACGGCGTAATCCTCTCGGTAGGCGGCCAGATACCGAACAACCTGGCCACACGCCTCGACGATGCCGGAGTGAACATCCTCGGCACCTCGGCCGAGAGCATCGACAACGCCGAGGACCGCCACAAATTCTCGGCTATGCTCGACCGCCTCGGCATCGACCAGCCGCGCTGGCGCGAGCTGACGAGCTTCGCCGACATCGACGACTTCATACGCGAGGTCGGGTTCCCGGTGCTCGTACGCCCCAGCTATGTGCTTTCCGGCGCTGCAATGAACGTATGCAGCAACGAGGAGGAGCTTCATCGCTTCCTGCGCCTTGCAGCCAACGTGAGCAAGCAGCATCCGGTGGTAGTGTCGGAATTTATCCAGAATGCCAAGGAGATAGAGATGGATGCCGTAGCTCAGAACGGCGAGATCAAACTTTACGCCATCTCGGAGCATATCGAATTCGCCGGCGTGCACTCCGGCGACGCCACAATCCAGTTTCCGCCACAGAAACTCTATGTGGAGACCATGCGCCGCATCAAGAAAGTTTCGGCGCAGATAGCCCGCGCGCTCAACATTTCCGGACCCTTCAACATCCAGTTCCTTGCCAAGAACAACGATATCAAGGTGATAGAATGCAACCTGCGCGCCTCGCGCAGTTTCCCGTTCGTCTCCAAAGTGCTGAAGCTCAACTTTATCGAGCTTGCTACACGTGTAATTCTCGGCGAGGAAGTCGAGAAGCCCTCTAAATCGCTGTTCGACCTCGACTACGTCGGCATCAAGGCCTCCCAGTTCAGCTTCTCGCGCCTGCAAGGTGCCGATCCCGTGCTGGGCGTCGACATGGCGTCGACCGGCGAGGTAGGCTGCATCGGCGACGATACCGACGAGGCGCTGCTCAAATCGATGCTCTCGGTCGGACACCGCATCCCGCGCCGCTCTGTGCTGCTCTCCACCGGCACCCCGCGCCAGAAAGCCGACATGCTCGAAGCCGCGCGCATGCTCCATGCCTACGGACTGAAAATCTACGCTACCGAAGGTACATACCGCTTCCTTACGGAGAACGGCGTACCGGCCGTGCGCGTCTACTGGCCTTCCGAGCCCGAAGGTCAGCCGCAGGCGCTCGACCTCATGCACGACAAGCTGATCGACATGGTTGTCAACCTGCCGAAGAATCTCTCGTCGGCCGAACTTTCCAACGGCTATAAAATCCGTCGTGCCGCCATCGACCTCAACATCCCCCTGCTCACCAACGCCCGTCTGGCCTCTACGTTCATCCACGCATTTACCCATCTCAGCCTCGACGACATCAACATCAAGAGCTGGGACGAATATAAATAACCCCGCGCTCCCGGCCGACACCTCGGCAACTCCGACTCATCTGCATGCAATTATGGCTGAACACAATCGACTCGGTAAATGGGGAGAGGAAGAGGTAATCGCCCACCTGGTGAAAAACGGGTATGCCATTGTGGAACACAACTGGCGTATGAACCATCTTGAAATCGACATCATTGCGTCGAAAGGGCGAGATATCGTATTCGTGGAGGTAAAGACGCGCCGCGAGAAAGGAAGTCGCCCGGAAGACGCAATCAACGCCCGCAAAATCAGCAATATGGTGCGTGCGGCCAACGTATATCTCCGCGCCCATCGTGTTGACCTCAACGTGCGCTTCGATGTAGCCGCCATCTCGGGCGACCCACACGACTTCGAACTTCTCTACATGGAGGACGCCTTCCGCGCCCCCCTCCGCACCTACCGCTGATTCCCATAGCGCAGAAAGCGGTCGGCGCATGGTTCTGGAACTATGCGGAACACCGACACTCCTTTGATGAAATCAAACATCGCCACAGAAAGGGGTGACGATGTCGCGGAAGACCGGTATGACTGGAAGATTGATAGAGGGCGACGTGGAATCAGCCTGCAATCCCTTTAGAACACTCCTTCTTCCGTAATAATTTATCGGGCAATTCTTGTCTTCTTGCGTTTTATAGCATTTATAATTTGGAATGGAGATAGTCCGAAAGAAATGCGTAATTTTGCAGTCGATAAAACGCAGTGTAGATTATGGACGCTCAGAATGAAGGTAAAGAGATTACAATAAAGGAAGGGGAAACCACAGAAGCTGCAAAAGGGAAAGAGTATGGGAACGGGAAAGTGGAAAGACATGAGAACTTGAATGGAAGCGAGGAAAGGAACAAGAACTTGAATGGGAATGGGCAAAAGACGAACGGTGAAGCTTCCCGAAAGTTGTGGAACAGGGAGTATATCAAGGTTATGATATGCAACTTTCTGCTATTCTTCGCATTCTATCTGCTGACGCCCCTGCTTCCGCTGTATCTCGACAAGCAGTTCAACGCCGACAAGAGTATGATAGGCCTTGTGCTCTCGGGCTATGTGGTAGCCACACTGCTTGTAAGGCCATTCAGCGGATTTGTGGTCGACTCTTTCGACCGCAAGACGGTGCTGACCATCTGTTTCTTCGCATTCTTTATCTGTTTCACCGGCTACGTCGGAGCAGGCACTCTGCTGATGTTCGCCATCGTGCGCACTCTACACGGCATCCCCTTCGGCGCCACCACGGTGGTAAACAGCACCGTAGCCATCGACGTGCTTCCCTCCTCGCGCCGCAACGAAGGGTTAGGCTTTTACGGACTGAGCAACAATATCGCCATGGCTGTGGCGCCGAGCGCCGGAATCTACATCTATCACGCTACCGACAACTTCATGCTGCTCTTCTGGCTTTCGCTGATACTGGCGTTCGGCGGATTCTACTGCGCCACCAAAGTGAAGCTTCCGGCACGCGAGAAAGTGCAGACCAAGCCGGTGCTGAGCCTCGACCACTTTTTCCTTGGACGTGCGTGGCTGCTTGCCGTAAATATCAGCTTCTTTGGTCTTTGCTGGGGAGTAATGAGCAACTATGTGGCCATCTACGGCAAGACGCAGCTCGGCATCACCGACGGCACCGGAATATTCTTCATGCTGCTCTCGGCCGGACTGATCACCTCGCGCCTCTTCGGCTCGAAGAGCCTCAGGGCCGGAAAAATGACGCGCAACGCCACTGTAGGCGTACTTCTCTCGCTGGCAGGCTATTCGCTTTTCGCATTTGTTGCTACCGAGTGGAGCTTCTATCTCTCCGCACTACTTGTAGGCCTCGGCAACGGGCAGATGTATCCTGCATTCCTGAATATGTTTGTCAAGGTAGCGCACCACAACCAGCGCGGCACGGCCAACTCCTCGATACTGATTTCGTGGGACCTGGGGATGGGCATCGGCATACTGCTCGGAGGCGTGATAGCCGAAAATATCGGATTTTCAGCGGCCTTCCATACCGTGGCGTTCATGCAGGGTGCCGGCGCGCTGCTCTTCATCCTCGCCACCGGCAAATTCTTCGAGCGGCATCGCCTCAACGAGAACTGAAGCAGGGGCGTGTAAAGCGCAGACCACCCGAAATAGAACCGGACGAAGACAAATAGATAAGGCTATAATCTACTTGTTGTCTACGGGTTTTGACTAAATGGTTGGCCGTCAGAGTGTAGGGATACCGACACGTATATCGTAACCATAGACAACGGGTGCAGGAATAATACCATAGGAAGATACACAAGAATAAAGAGGTGGGTCGAGAATCGGGATTCTGACCCACCGCCCTATCAGCATTCAGTCGGGGAAGGGCAACGTCGGGGCGCTGGCGCCACCGGTAATGGCCTTCCGGACCATTATATTTTCAGTCTGGCAAAACTTACTTGCTCTCGGGAGCCTCAACGCCGGCGATTTCCGGATCAATGAGGATGCGGCCGCAGTATTCGCAGACGATAATCTTCTTGTGCATCTTGATTTCGAGCTGCTTCTGCGGGGGGATACGGTTGAAGCATCCGCCGCAGGCGTTGCGCTGGATGTAAACCACACCCAGACCGTTGCGGGCATTTTTGCGGATGCGCTTGAAGGCATTGAGCGTATAGGCGTCGATTTTCGGCTCGAGCTCCTTGGCCTGCTGACGGAGGCGCTCCTCGTCCTGACGGGTTTCGGAAACAATCTCCTCGAGTTCGGCACGCTTTTCGGCGAGCACGTGCTCGGTGTCCTGAATGCTCTCTTCGGTCGCCTTGATTTCAGCCGTCTTGTTCTCGATCTGGCGTGAATAGTCGTTGACGTGTTTCTCGCCAAGCTCGATTTCGAGGGTCTGGAACTCCACTTCCTTGGTGAGAAGGTCGAACTCGCGGTTATTGCGCACGTTGTCGAGCTGCTCCTTATAGGTGGCGATTTTGCTCTGCGAATCAGCGATTTTCTGGCGCTCCTTCACGAGTTTGTCGTTGAGGGCGGCGATTTCGGCCTTGTAGTTTTCGATACGGGTGTGCAGGCCGGCCAGATTGTCTTCAAGGTCCTTCACTTCGAGGGGCAGCTCACCACGGATGGTTTTGATGCGGTCGATTTCGGTAAGGATTGTCTGAAGCTCGTAGAGCGATTTCAGGCGGCTCTCAACCGAGAGTGCTTCGGTTTTGGTGTTTTCGGTAGCCATTATTTAAATAAAAAAACTGAAATGTTCGTGGGGACAATATTCCGGCCGATGCCGGAGGAGTCAATCACAGACAAGCCACGGGGTTGTGGCAGGCCTGCGATTTTGCGACTGCAAAGTTAGGGAATTTTTCTGTTAAAATTTCCAAAAAAATCTGCGTAGCGCATTGCTCCGTCTCATAATGACCGGCATCGACAAGCAGAATGCGGTCGGCATGGTCGAGCATCTGATTGTGCTTGCAGTCGGCTGTGAGGTAGACCTGCGCACCGGCGGCGATAGCCTCGGGCACAAACTCACCGGCGGCACCTCCGCAAAGAGCCACGCGACTGATGGCCACGTCGGGCACCGGCAGGCTGTAGCGGAGGGCAACAGATCCGAAAACCGCCTTGACGAACTGAAGGAATCGCATCGGCTCCATCGGCTGGGGGAGATTGCCTACCGCGCCCAGCCCCTCCTGCGCACCCGGGCGGGAGGGCACGAGCACCTTCACGTCGGTGAGGCCGAGCATACGGGCCATACGGCGCGAGATACCGCCTACGGCAGCATCCAAAGCAGTATGCGAAGAATAGATGCAGATGCCGGATTGAATGGCCTTGGCGAGGACCACCTCCGGACGATTGCGGCCGGCCACGCACTTCACTCCGTGAAACAGCAGCGGATGGTGAGTAATGACGAGATTACAGCCACGGGCAATAGCCTCGTCGATCACATCGGCGGTTGCATCGACGCAGAGCAGCGCTCCGGAGGCCTCGGCACCGACATCGCCAACCTGCAGGCCGGAATTGTCGTAGCTCTCCTGCAGATGCAGGGGAGCTACGCATTCTATTGCCTCGATAACTTCTTTTATCTTCGGCATATCGTATTATTTTTCTTCCTTGGGAGCGAGGGCGAGCTGGAGCTCGTCGAGCTGCTTCTGGTCGAGCGCGGCAGGCGCTTCGAGCATCACGTCGCGACCGGAGTTATTCTTCGGGAAAGCGATGCAGTCGCGGATGCTGTCGAGACCGGCGAAGAGCGAAACCCAGCGGTCGAGACCATAGGCGAGACCTCCGTGAGGGGGCGCGCCATACTTGAAGGCGTTCATAAGGAAGCCGAACTGCTCCTGGGCCTTTTCGGGGGTGAAACCGAGAATCTCGAACATCTTTGCCTGAAGCGCGGCATCGTGGATACGGATTGAGCCGCCACCGACCTCTACGCCGTTGACAACCATATCGTAAGCATCGGCGCGGACATCCTCCGGACGGCTATCGAGCAGGGGAATATCCTCTTCCTTAGGATGAGTGAACGGATGATGCATAGCCATAAGGCGCTGCTCTTCGTCGCTCCACTCGAACATCGGGAAGTCGACTACCCAGAGGCATGCGAACTTGTTCTTGTCGCGCAGGCCAAGGCGGTTGCCCATTTCGAGACGCAGTTCGCAGAGCTGCTTGCGCGTCTTCATGGCATCGTCGCCACTGAGAATGAGAATGAGGTCGCCCTGCTCGGCGCCGAAGGCCTCCTTCATCTTCTGGAGCGTTTCCTGAGTGTAGAATTTGTCGACCGACGACTTGACTGTTCCGTCGGGCTCGATGCGGGCGTAGACCATCCCCTTGGCGCCGATCTGCGGACGCTTCACGAACTCAGTGAGCTGATCAATCTGCTTGCGGGTATAGTTTGCAGCCCCCTTGGCGCAGATGCCGCCAATATATGCGGCGTTGTCGAACACACTGAAACCTGAGCCCTTGAGGATATCCATCAGTTCGACGAACTCCATGCCGAAACGGAGGTCTGGCTTGTCGGAACCGTAGTATTTCATCGCGTCGACCCAGGGCATACGCTGGAACGGTTCGGTAAGTTCTACGCCGCGAAGCTCCTTGAAAAGATGTTTGGCCATCCCCTCGAAAAGCTCGATGATGTCGTTCTGCTCCACGAAACTCATCTCGCAGTCGATCTGGGTGAACTCCGGCTGACGGTCGGCGCGGAGGTCTTCGTCGCGGAAGCATTTCACAATCTGGAAATAGCGGTCCATACCCGACACCATCAGCAACTGCTTGAGAGTCTGAGGCGACTGTGGCAGAGCATAGAAGCAACCGGGATTCATACGCGAGGGAACCACGAAGTCGCGGGCTCCCTCCGGAGTAGAGCCGACAAGCATCGGAGTCTCGATTTCAAGGAAACCCTTCGAATCGAGATAGCGGCGCACCTCCATGGTCATGCGGTGACGCAGTTCGAGATTGCGGCGCACGGGCGTACGGCGCAGGTCGAGGTAGCGGAATTTCATGCGGAGATCGTCGCCGCCGTCGGTATCGTCCTCGATGGTGAAGGGAGGAACTTCAGACGGATTGAGCACGCGGAGCTCCGATGCGATAATCTCGATGTCGCCGGTAGGAAGGTGAGGGTTTTTGCTTGTGCGTTCAGCCACACGGCCTTTTACCTCCACCACATATTCGCGGCCGAGATGACTTGCGACATCGCAGAGCGATGCGTCGGTATCATTGTCGAATACAATCTGAGTGATTCCATATCGGTCGCGGAGGTCGACGAAAGTCATGCCGCCCATTCTGCGCACGCGCTGCACCCATCCGGCCAGCGTGACGCTCTTTCCCGCATCGGCGAGACGCAGCTCGCCGCAAGTGTTGGTTCTATACATAGCTTGATATATGAAAAGCTTTATTAAATTTTCCGAAAACAAGAGAATCGAGGCGAGAAGATGCGGTATGGCATCCACACCTCTATTACGTATGCAAATTTAGCAAACATTTCGGAATTGGCCCTCACTCCCACCCATTTTCCCGCTAATTGGAGGTTTATGCCGACCGTACAAAGAGTCTGAAGGCCTGGCATGGGGGAAATATGTTTTATAACACGGAAAATGCATCGGCCGTTAGATGGGAAATGGCTATATTTGCAGAAAGGGACGACAGCCAGGCGCACAGGCCCGATGCCTCCCGATAATATCACAACTTTTAGGCAAATAGGAAGCCATTTCAGAAAACATGGAGCAGCAGCGAATCATAGAGTGCGTACCCAACTTCAGCGAGGGGCGCGACAAGGAGAAAATCCAGGCAATTGTAAATGCTATAGAAAGCGTTGAAGGGATAACGATGCTCGACGTGGACCCCGGCGAGGCAACCAACCGTACAGTGGTTACATTTGTCGGGACGCCTGAGGCAGTAGTGGAGGCCGCATTCCGCGGTGTAAAAAAAGCCGCCGAGGTAATCGACATGAGCCAGCACCACGGTGCCCACCCGCGTATCGGTGCGACAGACGTTCTGCCGCTCGTGCCCGTGGCCGGCGTGACGCTCGAAGAGTGCGCCGAGATGGCCCGGCAGCTCGGCCGCCGCATAGCCGAGGAGCTACGTATCCCGGTTTATTGCTATGAGGCGGCGGCTTTCACACCTGAGCGCAAGAACCTTGCCGTATGCCGCAAAGGTGAATACGAGGCGCTTGCCGCACGTGCCGACGCCACAGGCGAGGCTCCTGACTTCGGCGCCCGCCCCTTCGACGACGAGATGGCTCGCACGGGTGCCACGGTTGTCGGGGCCCGCGACTTCCTTATCGCCGTGAACTACAACCTGAACACAACATCGACCCGACGCGCCAACGCCATTGCATTCGACGTGCGCGAGAAAGGACGCCCCAAACGCACCGGGCCGCTCGTAACCGACAAGCCAGAAATCGGACCCGACGGAAAGCCCGTGATGATTCCCGGCACACTCAAAGGCACCAAGGCCATCGGCTGGTATATCCCCGAATACGGCATCGCGCAAGTGAGCATGAACATAACCGACATCAACGCCACCCCGCTCCATGCGGCCTTCGACGAAGTGAGCCGCGCGGCAGCCGCACGCGGCGTGAGAGTGACCGGTGCCGAAATCGTGGGGCTCGTGCCCCGACGCACCCTCATCGAAGCCGGCAAGCACTACCTGCGCCTTCAGCAGCGTTCCGCCGGCATCCCCGACGACGAGATAATCCGCACGGCCATCATCTCGATGGGGCTGTCGGAACTGAAGCCCTTCGACGTAAACGAAAAGATAATCGAGAACCGCATATCCAAGCCGGACACCGACGCCCTGACGGCCATGACCTGCCGCCGCTTCGCCTACGAGACCGCGAGCGAATCGCCCGCACCCGGCGGCGGTTCAATATCCGCCTATATGGGCGCCCTGGGGAGCGCCCTCGCCACAATGGTGGCCAACCTCTCGGCCCACAAACCCGGCTGGGACGCCCGCTGGGAGGAATTCTCGGAAGTGGCCGAAAAGGGACAAAAACTCACCGACCGCCTGCTGGCGCTCGTCGACGAAGACACGGCCGCATTCAACCGCGTGATGGACGCCTTCAAACTCCCCAAAGGCACTCCGGAGGAGAAAGCCGCGCGCACCGAGGCAATCCAGCAGGCTACAATCTACGCCGCCGAAGTGCCTCTGCGCACTATGGAGGCAGCCTCCGAGGCCTTCCCCCTGCTTATGCAAATGGCCCGCACGGGCAACCCCGCCTCGGCAAGCGACGCCGGCGTAGGTGCCATCGCCGCCCGTAGCGCCATACTCGGAGCCGAGCTTAACGTACGCATCAACGCCGCATCGCTCACCGACCGCGAACAGGCCGACATTCTTATTGAAAAAGCGAAAAATCTGGCTACCGAGGCTTGCGCCGCCGAAAAAGCGATACTCGCAGAAGTAGAAACAAAACTTTAAACCTTTCATATGACACTCCAGGAATTTCAGGACGACCTCCGCACAGGCATCCCCGCCCAGCTTCCGCCCGACCCAATATACGACCCCGAGGTGAACCACGCCCCGCGCCGTAAAGACATACTCACGAAAAAAGAGAAAGAGCTCGCTCTGCGCAACGCACTACGGTATTTCCCCGCCGAGCTCCACAGCCGCCTCGCCCCCGAATTCGCCGACGAACTGAAACGCTACGGACGCATATATATGTACCGCTACCGTCCGCAATATCCGATGTACGCCCGGCCAATCGGCCAGTATCCGGCCCGGTCGCGCAAGGCCGCGGCCATCATGATGATGATTCAGAACAATCTGGACCCGCGCGTGGCCCAGCATCCCCACGAACTCATAACCTACGGAGGCAACGGAGCCGTGTTTCAGAACTGGGCCCAGTACCGCCTGGCTATGAAATACCTATCGGAGATGACCGACGAGCAGACGCTCGTGATGTACTCCGGCCACCCGCTGGGACTCTTCCCCTCGTCGACCTCGGCGCCGCGGGTTGTGGTGACCAACGGAATGGTGATACCCAACCACTCCAAGCCCGACGACTGGGAGCGACTGAACGCCCTCGGCGTGAGCCAATACGGTCAGATGACAGCCGGATCGTATATGTACATCGGTCCGCAGGGAATCGTGCACGGCACAACGATAACCGTTCTCAACGCCGCCAGGCGCCAGCGCGCAGTTGGATTCGGCAAAGGCAGCGGACTGCTGTTCGTGACCGCCGGACTGGGCGGCATGTCGGGCGCGCAGCCCAAGGCCGCCAACATAGCCGGAGTGGTGAGCATCACCGCCGAAATCAACCCCAAGGCCGTAGCCAAGCGCCACGAGCAGGGATGGGTCGACGAAGTACACACCGACCTCGACACCGTAATCGACCGCGCCGAGCGCGCCGTAGAGGCCAACGAAACCATTTCGCTGGCATATCTCGGCAACATCGTAGACCTATGGGAACGACTGGCCGGGCGCAACGTTCATGTAGACCTCGGGAGCGACCAGACCTCGCTCCACAACCCCTGGGCCGGAGGCTACTATCCCGCCGGATTAAGCTACGAGGAGTCGCAGGCCATGATGGCCGACAATCCCGAAGCCTTCCGCGAGGCTGTGCAGAGCTCCCTGCGCCGCCAGGTTGCCGCCATCAACCATCTCGCCGCCGACGGAATGTACTTCTTCGACTACGGCAACGCCTTCCTGCTCGAAGCATCGCGCGCCGGAGCCGCCGTCGGTGCCACCGACGGCAGCGAAGGATTCCGCTATCCTTCGTATGTGCAGGACATCATGGGCCCGCTCTTCTTCGACTACGGATTCGGTCCGTTCCGCTGGGTATGCAGCTCGAGAGACCCCGCCGACCTTGCCGCCACCGACCGCATAGCCACGCGCGTGCTCCGCGAGATGCTTGAGGAATGCCCCGACGAAATCCACGGCCAGCTGGCCGACAACCTCCACTGGATTGAGAAAGCCGCCGAAAACCACCTCGTGGTAGGCTCGCAGGCCCGCATCCTCTACGCCGATGCCGAAGGCCGCGCACGCATAGCCCGCGCATTCAACGACGCCATCCGAACGGGCGAAATCACAGCTCCGGTAGTGCTCGGCCGTGACCACCACGACGTATCCGGCACCGACTCCCCCTACCGCGAGACATCGAACATCTACGACGGGTCGAACCTCTGCGCCGACATGGCCGTACAAAACGTGATAGGCGACGCGTTCCGGGGCGCCACATGGGTATCGCTCCACAACGGAGGCGGCGTAGGCTGGGGCGAAGTGATCAACGGGGGCTTCGGCATGGTGATTGACGGCTCGGCCGACAGCGCCACCGCTATAGACCGCATGCTGCTATGGGACGTGACCAACGGCATAGCCCGCCGCTGCTGGGCCCGCAACAAGGGCGCCATGAGCGCTATCCGCCGCGAGATGGGGCGCACCCCTACCCTGTGCGTCACCCTTCCCAACATGGCCGACGAGCAGGCAATCGCCGATGCCATGAATATTTTCCACTAATACAACCACACTTAAAGCATCCATATGGAAGTCCATCATATCAGCCCCGACTGGCTCGAAATCGACCGCGTGGCTCAAATCATCGACAACGACATGAAGCTCGCCCTGAGCGAGGAATCCGCCCGACGCATAGCGCGCTGCCGCGAATATCTCGACAACCAGATGGCGACGCAAAAAGAGCCCATCTACGGCGTATCGACCGGATTCGGGTCGCTCTGCAACATCTCCATCGACCCCGACCAGCTGGCCACACTCCAGAAAAATCTGGTGATGAGCCATTCGTGCAGTATCGGAGAGAAAGTCGACCCGGAGATTGTAAGGATTATGATGCTTCTGAAAATACAGTCGCTCAGCTACGGCCATTCGGGCGTGCAGACCGCCACGGTGGAGCGCCTGATCGAGATGTTCAACCGCCACATCACCCCGGTGGTGCGCCGGCTGGGCTCGCTGGGAGCTTCGGGCGACCTCGCACCGCTTGCCAACCTCTCACTCCCCCTGCTCGGGCTGGGCGAGGTAGACTACGACGGGCAGACAATCTCCGGCGCCGAACTGCTGCGACGCACCGGATGGGAACCGATAACCCTGCAGAGCAAAGAGGGACTGGCACTGCTCAACGGCACCCAATTCATGTCGGCCCACGGCGTTTGGGCCATAATCCGCGCACGCCGCATCATGGTGTGGGCCGACAAAATCGGCGCACTCTCGCTCGACGCCTTCGACGGACGCATCGAGCCCTTCCTGCCACAAATTCAGGCGGTCCGCCCCCACCCCGGACAGAAATCGACGGCCGACGCAGTACGCTACTTCCTCGAAGGGAGCGAATTGCAGAAACAGCCGAAAAGCCATGTGCAGGATCCCTACTCCTTCCGCTGCATGCCACAGGTTCACGGTGCCTCGAAAGATACTCTCGAGTTCGCCGCACACGCCCTGGAGACGGAAATCAACTCCGTGACCGATAATCCGACAGTTTTTCCCGAGGAAGACCTGGTGGTATCCGCCGGCAACTTCCACGGGCAGCCCATCGCCCTGCCGATGGACCACCTCGCCGTGGCTCTGGCAGAAATCGCCGACATCTCGGAGCGGCGCACCTTCAAACTCATATCGGGAGTGCGCGGACTACCATCCTTCCTCGTGGCCAGACCGGGGCTGAACAGCGGCTTCATGATTCCGCAATATGCCGCTGCCTCCATCGTAAACCGCAACCGCGCCCTGTGCTGGCCCACGTCGTCCGACAGCATCCCCTCCTCGCAGGGACAGGAAGACCACGTGTCGATGGGCGCCAATTCAGCTACGAAACTCTGCGAGATAGCGGACAACACCTACCGGGTGCTGGCCATCGAACTTCTGAACGCCGCCCAGGCACTCCACCTCCGCCGACCGCTCCACACATCGCCCTTGCTTGAGAAAATGGTAGCCGAGCTGAGGCTGACGGTACCATTCGTCGACACCGACACAGTAATGTATCCGCTTATCGACGCCACTACCGAATTCATCAAGACCACTATGCACTGACCGGCTGGGAAACGAAATAAACTTCAGCCCACTATGAACCTATTCATAAACATCGGCGTGCTCGCGGGCGCCGACCCGCGCACATCGGCCCGACGCGGCGCGGAAATGAACGTTTTCAAAACCATCGAGTCGGCATGGCTGCTCACCGACGGCGACACCATAGCCGCCTGCGGCGAGATGGCCACACTCGGCGAAGTGCCCGAGAACGCCGAAATCATCGACCTCGACGGCAGCTGGGTGTTCCCTTCGTTCTGCGACTCGCACACACATATGATATATGCAGGCGAGCGCTCCGGCGAGTTTCTCGACAAAATCAACGGTCTGAGCTATGAGGAGATTGCCCGGCGCGGGGGCGGAATACTGAACTCCGCCGACCTTCTTGCCGCCACCCCCGAGGAGGAACTCTATCGCCAGGCAATGGAACGCATCGATGAGGTGATAGCCAAAGGAACCGGAGCCATCGAGATAAAGAGCGGCTACGGCCTGACCACCGAGAGCGAGCTGAAGATGCTGCGCGTGGCTCGCCGCATAAAGGAGACGGTCCCGCTGGAGGTGAAGACAACTTTTCTCGGCGCCCACGCCGTAGGGCGAGCCTACGCGGGGCGCCAGAGCGACTACGTCGACATGCTTTGCCGGGAGACGATTCCAGAAGTCGGGCGGCAGCGGCTGGCCGACTACGTAGACGTGTTCTGCGACCGCGGATTCTTCACGCCCGACGAGACATCACGCATCCTCGAAGCAGCCGGAGCCTACGGCATGCGGCCGAAAATCCATGCCAACGAGCTCGACATCTCCGGGGGCGTGCAGGTAGGAGTGGCCCACGGCGCCCTTTCGGTCGACCATCTCGAGCGCATCGGCGAGGAGGAAATCCGTCTGCTCGCCCACAGCGGCACCATAGCCACCGCACTCCCCGGCGCATCTTTCTTCTTAGGTATGCCATACGCGCGAACGCGCGACCTGATCAATGCCGGAGCTGCTGTGGCCCTTGCCTCCGACTACAATCCGGGCTCTTCGCCCTCAGGCGATATGCGGTTTGTGGCATCGGTAGGCTCAATACGCATGCGTCTCACGCCGGAACAATCGCTCAACGCCACTACAATCAACGGCGCAGCCGCAATGGGCGTGGCCGAGCGTTGCGGAACCATAGCGACGGGGAAAAACGCCAGTTTCTTCATTACGCGCCCCCTCCCCTCTCTGCAATATCTTCTCTACGCCTATACTACGCCTCTGATCACCGACATCTACCTGCGCGGCAACCGGATTAAATCAAAGTAAACCGATTGACCGACCCTCGCTGACGTAAAAGTGGCAAAATCGACAATTTCCGAGCAATTTGCGTCAAAACCATCACATTTTTTATAAACAGTAGCTTCATTCTCGCATTTTTTTTCTAATTTTGCAAGCCGAATACTCAAGGTAAAAACGAGTGCCCCAAGTGATATTGCCTCAATCATTATTGGTCCACAGGTACTTGAATATCTGACCTCTCTTCACGCTATATCCGTGGCCAAGGCCGGCGGGTATAATCCGGACATTCCGAACGTATATAGCCAACTCATAAAATACCGCTGCAGGCCTTCATCGGCCACAACTACAGCTAACGTCTGACTATCAGGCATTTTCAACCCATAGCATGAAGTTACTACAAGCAAAACTCGCGCAGTACACCGCTCCGCAACAGGCCATGGCCGCAGGAGTCTATCCCTATTTCCGCGAAATTTCCTCAGAGCAGGAACCCGAAGTGCTTATCGACGGCAAGAAGGTGCTGATGTTCGGCTCGAACTGCTATTCCGGCCTCGTGGCCGATCCCCGCATCAAAGAAGCCGCCATCGAAGCAACCAAGAAATACGGCACCGGCTGCGCCGGATCCCCGTTCCTCAACGGAACTCTCGACATCCACAAGCAACTCGAACGCCGCATAGCCGAATATATCGGCAAAGAAGACGTTATGATATACTCCACCGGCTTCGAGGTGAACCTCGGAGTGGTTTCGTGTCTCACAGGCCGTGAGGACTACATCCTCTGGGACGAGCAGGATCACGCCTCGATTATCGAAGGCCGCCGTCTGAGCTTCTCCACCGCCCTGAAGTACAAACACAACGACATGGCGTCGCTTGAGAAGCAGCTCCAGAAATGTGACCCCGACAAGGTGAAGCTCATCGTTACCGACAGCGTATTCTCAATGGAAGGCGACGTGGCCAACGTGCCTGAGATCATGAAGCTTGCAAAAAAATACAACGCATCCGTAATGGTCGACGAAGCCCACGGCATCGGCGTATTCGGCAAAGGCGGCCGCGGCGTGTGCAACCACTTCGGCGTGACCGACGACGTAGACCTGGTGATGGGAACTTTCTCGAAATCGTTCGCATCGCTCGGCGGCTTCATCGCCACCGACAAGGAGATTACCAACTTCCTGCGCCACCACTCCCGCTCCTACATCTTCACCGCCTCGATTACCCCCGCATCGACGGCCGCTGCCCTGAAGGCCATCGATATAATGGAATCGGAACCCGAACGCCAGGAGCATCTCTGGGAAATCACACACTTCGCCCTTGACGGATTCCGCAACATGGGCTGCGAAATCGGCAACACTTCCACTCCGATTATCCCGCTGTTCATCCGCGACGACTACAAGACATACCACGTGGTGCGCGACCTCTTCGACGAAGGCCTCTTCGTGAATCCTGTAGTTTCGCCCGCCGTTGCTCCGCAGGATACACTGATACGTTTCAGCCTGATGGCCACCCACTCGAAGGCTCAGGTGGAATACGCTCTCGACAAATTTCAGAAGGTATTCCGCAAATACGAGCTTATCCCCTGACCGGAGGATACGCCCGTTTGCCGAAACCACACTTCTCTCAAACCATACTGACATGCCTCTCAAATCCATACTCAGCGCAACGTTGCCATATTCATATGCGGCAATCGTTGCGCTTGCATTTTCTGCCGCTCCCGCAATAAAAGCCGACAACGGAGTGAGGGTTATAGACTATTGCCCGGCTCCGACCCAGTTTGCCAATCTTGAAATCGCCATCGACCCGTCGGCTGCCGCAGCTCCATTAAAAGGCGCGACTGACGACACGACTGAAGGGGTGACTACGCTCGGCAGCTTCGGAGGCTACGTAGTGCTTGCGTTCGACAAGCCTGTGCTCAACCATCCGAAGCACCGCTACGGCGTGGATTTCGTAATCGGGGGAAACGCTCTTTCGAGCGGTAGCGGAGAGAGCTGCGAGCCGGCCGCAGTGCAGGTTATGGCCGATACCAACGGCAACGGAATTCCCGACGACGGCCCTTGGCTGGAGCTTGCCGGAAGCGAGTATTATCTGCTGACATCCCAACGGGGATTCTCGGTGACTTACACTAATCCCTGCTATAACACCGCGCACCAAGTATGGTGGAAAGCGTCGGACGGCTCGACGGGAGCCGTGTTGCCGACATCCTACCGCAGCAACGTACTTTATCCGGACCCTTATCTTCTTCCCGACCATCCGGAAGCGGCCGGCGTTCCACTGACCGTGGCGCCGGATGCAGAATCCATGACATTCACCGGCACACGCATACGCGGTTATTACGACCTGCATAACCCGAAGGCAATAAAGATGTTTCACACGCCGGCTTTCGGATATGCCGACATGCGCGCGGTGCCGGCAGGGCTGACTCCCGCCGCACCCCATAATCCCTATTTCGCCGATTCCAACGGAGAGCCCATTGACGGATTCGACATCTCATGGGCAGTCGACGCCGACGGCAACCATGTGGAGCTGGACCATATCGACTTCATCCGAATCTACACTGCCGGACTGCAGAATGGCGGCTGGACCGGAGAATGGTCGTCGGAGATAAGCGGGGTGATGCTGACGGAGCCGGATGATACTTATGAGCCGACCGACATCTGCATGCACTACCTCGGCGGAGGCGCCCAGCGCATTGCAGTGGGGGCAAGCTCGACCTTCACCGGACTACTCTTCAAAAACGGCATACCTCAGAGCGGTGGCAACCCTGCCTTCACCCTCGGAAATTCCGACCTTGCCGCCCTGAGTAAGGATGGCAACGTAACGCCCAAGACCACCGGCAAGACCACACTAAGCTACAGCCAGACCGACGCCGTCGATTCTTATACGGTCGATCTGTGGTTTACAAAGCTCACCGGAGTGGTATTCGTCGATGAATCAGACAAAACCTCGGCGGCAGCCAAAGCCGAATGCCGCCTGGGTACCATTCTGTGGCTCAACCCCATGAGCATCGACAACAGTGAAGAAATCTTTGCGGGCGAAAGCGGCAACCGCTACCAGTTCGATACCTACAGATGGTATGTGAGCAATCCGTCCGTCGGCACGGTGGATGCCTATGGCACTTTCACCCCGTCGGCAAAGGGAACAACCGTAGTGACTGCCGAATCAATGACCGACCCCTCGCTTTACGCCGAAATACAGATAACAGTTAAAGAACCGGCCAAACTGCAGCAGACTAAAAAGACGCTCGCCATCACCCGCGAACAACCGGCCGGAGCACTCGCCACACGCCAGATCTGGATGAGCGCCGACAAATCTCTTCCGCTGGTTACCGGCGTCGAAACGGATTCAAAATACCCCTACTTCCGCGTGGAGCACAACCGTCTTGTCTACGACTGCGCGGAGGCCACAGAGTCGTTTGTCACAACTATCAGCCTGACGGCCGACTATCGCGGCACGAAAGCGCAATACCCGATTGAGGTGACATACGACGCCATGAGCGGCATCGCCGACATCGAATCCGACGCTCCGCGCCTATTCCCCGCCGAGGTATATGATGCCTGCGGGCGTCATATCGGCACCGCCGAGTCGATGCGACAGCTCGAAGGCCTTACAAACGGGCTCTATATCGTGCGCTACGCCTCAGGCCTGACCGAAAAACACCGCATCGCCCACTGGCAGTAGAATCCGGCTTAAACCACCTTACATCAGCGGCGGGAGAAGCGGAGGGTGGATTTAAGGAGCGGGAAATTGAAGGAGAGCAACGAAGGCGCCGCGAAATCTGCCGAAATCTCGGTACCGGTCGGGAGCATGGCCGAATCGAACCACTGGAGGGCGTAATGATTCTCGAAGCCGGTTGCAAACATACGGCCTTTCAACATTCCGGGCGACCAGTATTTTCCATAGATCCGGGCTCCACCGAGATAAATTATATCGTATAAAGCGTTGGCATCCGTGGCACCGGCCGGACGCTCCGCTCGGCCGGGTCCACGCCCCGAAGCACTCGAATGACAACCACACCAGGGGGTATGGCGGTGAGGCACAACCGCCAGCCGGTAGGCCCCTCCGGGTTCGGCAAGCCGGGCATTCGTGTCGCGGTCCAGAAATTCCCAGATTCCTTCCACTCCGCGGGACTCGGCCGTATGCGCCGCAATCTCTTCGACTGTCCAGCCACTACAGAGGGGGACCGACCGCGACGGCTCGCTCCGGACCTCGACATAACGTACATCAACACTCCGGTTGCCGCCTATAGAAGCCGACGCCAGAGGGGTGTCATAAGGGAATCCGGCCGCTGTGAGCAGGAATTCAGAGCCGACAGCAACCAGCACTTTATAATCTTCGTAGGCCACGCGCAGCCCGTTGAAACCTTTATACGTATCGACGCCATTAAAAAGCTGCCGGTCGGCAACCGGAAACCGCCGACCCTCCTCACTGACGGAATCGACAACCACACGCAGATACGGGCGGCTGAATGTGGCATCGTACGGCTCGGTGCCGCAGAGCAGACGAACGGCCATGCGTTCGCGCCCATCCGTGTCGAGCAGAGTGATTCCCCACCAGGCATCGTCGTCGCCCATACGTTGGGGTCCATGTTTCACAGCTCCTACGACATCTATCCGGAAACTGCTGTTGGGTGCGGAAAGCGACACCTCGCGCACGGAGTCGGCGCGAAGAGTGAACGGCTGTTCATCAACCATACGCCGGTCGGCCGGTATATGCTCGGCGTAAACCGAAGATGCGGGCAAAGCCGAAGCAAGCGACAATGCTATTGCCATCGGCAACTTTCTGCCAAAAACGGAATTGAGAGAGTCGCCGGCCATAAGTCAAAACGATTTATCAGATTTACCGGCACTGCATATGTCGGAGTAGTCCCGGGCCACAACGTCGACAAATTCGTCGGAAGGCATATCGTAGGGGAGCCAGCGGATTGGAATTCCCCGGCGCTCCATGCCACGGAACCACGTCATCTGCCGTTTGGCGAACTGATGAATGGCCGTTTCGAGCGAACAGAACATCTCCTGTTCCGAAATATCTCCGACAACATACTGCGTGACATATTTGTATTCCAGACCATAATACATAAGATCTTCAGCGCTGACTCCCGAGGCGAGCAGCGCCCTTACCTCGTCGGCCATGCCGGCGTCGAGACGGGCATGCAGACGCGACGTTATCCGGCTGCGGCGCACATCGCGCGGCACGTCTATACCGACCACGAGAGCCGGACGCGGCGTAGGAGCGTCGACCAGACGCGACTCCTCGGGATGCTCGGCATAATATGTCTGAATCTCGATAGCGCGAATCGCCCGCTTCGGAGTATCCACATCCGTAATATTATGCAGCGTCTTCATCCGGCTAAGTATTCCGGTGAGTTCCTCAAGTGTCTTTCCCCGGAGGCTCTGCCGCAGCGAATCGTTCTGAGGCACCTCCGGGAGAGCCGTACCCTTAAGGAACGCCTCGATATACATTCCGGTGCCACCGCACAGCAGGGGGACACGCCCACGGCGGCATATATCTTCATATGCCGCCGTGGCATCGCGAAGAAAACCGTACAGATTATATTTCGTGCCCGCATCGGCAATGTCGATCAGATGATACGGGACGTCGCCATACTCTTCGAGGTCCTTGCCGGTGCCGAGCGTCATACCCCGGTAGACCTGGCGGGAGTCGCCGCTGATAATCTCCGCGCCGAGCCGACGCGCCAACTCCACGGCACGTGCCGTCTTGCCCGAGGCTGTCGGGCCCACTACGGCAAGTACGGGAACTTCAAGGCAAACGGTGGACGATGGATTGTTCATTATTGTACAGCAGCGGTATTGCGGATTTACGGTCTACATCAGCGAGCCGTAGATTTGCGTAGAGAAGAAGGCCAGTGGAACCAGCGGGCCACGCGAAACCAGAACTTATCCTCGTTGTGATTGGCCACCCGCAGCCATGAAAAATCGTTGAAATTGACATCCCAGTGGCGCAACTCGCTCAGGCGGAACGTGGGTTTGTAATGCTTTATCGGATACAACCGGCGCCCGCGCTCATCGTATGTTTTCCATGCCATGGCAATACGGTATATCCTCTTGATTTCCGCGACAAAATCGCGGTCGAGAATACCCTCGGAAGCCATTTGGGTGAGATTTCCCCACGTAAGCCACTCGCCACGCAATTTTGAGTCGGCGATAACTTCCTCATCGCCGACGAAAGCAAAATAATGGAAGATATTCTGGTACGTAACGTTGTCGGGGCTATCATAAGCCAACTTGATATCCGCGTCGGGAATCCCGGTGGCCTGCTGGAAACAGCGTATGGCCTCGCCCATATTCTCTTTCTCATGATATGGAATCCGGACCACCACAGGAGTATCGAACCGCTTAACCCTGGCGCCATTGGCAAACGTTCGGCCGGTCGGATAGAACTCCACAAGAATGCGGTCGTCGCAGATGACGAGATAGCGGAGCGTGGTGGTGCCGGGCTGCGCCACATAATGTCCCTCGTCGTTGCGGCAATAATAGATCCAGAGCGAATAGTAGCGTATTCCCAGATATATCAGGGAACAGACATACATGGCAAGCGGAAGCCACGCGAAGAAGAAAAGATCGGCGTGGTTGAGATTCGTGTTGACATAATGGCGGAGATAATACCACCAGTCGGCCACCGACAATACGAGCGAAAGGCCGAACAGCAGCTGGGTCTGGTATCGCCATTCCTTGCGATAGAGGTCGCCCACAAAACCATGTTCGATTACATTCCCGTAGCGCATTATGCATCGCTGACACGTCTCCGGCTCGCCGCGACGCAACAGGAAGCACAGCGTGACAAGAGATGCCAGCGGCGATGTAATAAGAATTGACAGAAGCGGGGAAGCGGAAGTATATACCTGGCCTGTAAGCTCATGATACTCACCGTCGCGCTCGTAGATTGAAAGAAGCACAAGCGCGATGGCGGTGACAAGAATCACCACAGACACCTGCCTGTTAAAGCGGGAGCACACGGGCACGGGGCCGCGCCGGAAATACCTGCGGCACCACTCAAGAGCAAGATAAAGCAAGACGTTGACCGGGGCAAGCCACATGCGCGGAGTGACCGGAGCAAGCATGGTGAGCAGCGTCAGCATACCAACCGCGACGGCCCAATTCCGCCACAAGCCATAGATTGCGGCACTCATACCCTGTCGACGTTCGTTTGACCTGAACATATGCAGAATGAAATCTTCTGAAAATTTTCTTACCGGAAATACTAAATAAATTTCGACCAGTTACTTAACTCAGAGATTGCAGCTGAAGAAATCCACCATGCGGCCATATACCATGGCACGCGCGTCGCATCCGTTGATTGAATGGTTCATGCCCGGGAAGAGCATCATATCGGCATATCTGTGAGCCTGCTGAAGCCGGCCTACAAATTCGATGGAGTTGGAGAGGTGCACGTTGTCGTCGGCTGTGCCGTGCATAATCAGCAACGGGCACGAGAGCGAAGCGGCGCGGTTTACGGGCGCCCCTTCGTCGTAGCCGTCGGCATTCTCGCCGGGAGTAAGCATGAACCGCTCGGCATAGACTGTATCGTAATACCGCCATGAAGTAACCGGAGCGATTGCCACGGCAGCGGCATAGGTGGATTCGGCGTCGGTAGCGCACATCAGCGTCTCATATCCGCCGTAGCTCCATCCGGCAATGCCGATGCGGGCGGAGTCGACAAACGGCAGCGAGGCCACGTAGCGGGCGGCGGCGAGCTGGTCGACGGTCTCATAGCGTCCGAGCTGCTTGTAGACGATGCTGCGGAAATCGCGGCCACGACCACCGGTGCCGCGCCCGTCGACACAAACAACCACGAATCCCTTTGTGGCGGCATAGTAGTCCCAGTCCATATGCCAGCGGTCGGTAACCTCCTGCGAGCCAGGGCCGCTGTACTGCCACATGATTACAGGATAGCGCTTCCCGGCATTGAACCCTACGGGCTTGATCATATACCCGTTGAGCGTGGTGCCTCCGGCGTTGAAGGTGAAGAATTCCTTTTCGGGGAGCGAGGCGCAGGAGGAAGCGTATTTAGCGTTGTCCTCGAGCGTACGGACGGTCTTCCCCTTGGCGTTGAGGAGCGTATAGCGCGGAGCAGAATTTGCGGAGCTGTAGTTGACCACAGCATAGTTCATCGCGGGGGTAAACGAAGCCGACGCCCATCCACGGGTCTCGGTGAGTGCATCGGTTTTCTTTCCCTGGCGGTCGACCTTGTAGACCACGCGGCTGAGAGCCAGCTGAGGATCTGCGTCGACCGAACCGGCCGGCTCGCTCTGGTAGTAGACGTTGCCCTGGGCATCGGTGCCGTAGTAGGCCGTCACGTCGTAGCTCCCCTGAGTGACCTGGCGGAGCTGCTGCCCTTCGTAGCTGTAGCGGTAGAGATGGCGCCAGCCCGTACGCTCGGACATCAGCATGAAGCCGGTCGGCTCAAAAGCTATATCCTCGTAGGTGCTGCTGTCGAGCCATGCTTTCGAATCCTCCACAAGTATGGATTTCACCACCGTAGATTTCGGATTGGCGGCGTAGAGCTCCATGCGGTTCTGCGCGCGGTTGAGGGTGACGACCATCAGCCGCTCGGGCGTATCGCCGAAATGAATCCGGGGAATATATTCGATAGACGAATCCCGGAATGGAATCTCCTTGATTTTACGTGTGTCCACATCGTAGCTGTGGAGGGTTACAACCGAATTAGGCTCGCCTGCCACAGGATATTTGTAGCTGAAGCTACCGGGGTAGAGTGCGTATTGGTCGGAAGGATTGCACCAACCCTGATAAAGGGAGAAGGTAAATACGGGAACCGCCGTCTCGTCGTAGCGCAGGTAGCATAGAGTGCCGTTGTCGGACGACCAGGCCATGGAGCAGGAGGTCGCGAACTCTTCCTCATACACCCAGTCGGGCACACCGTTGATTATGGCGTTGCGCTGCCCGTCGGTCGTAACCTGCACCTCCGTATCGTAGTCGAATTTGCGGAGATAGATGTTGTTGTCGGCCACGAATGCCACCATCCTGCCGTCGGGCGACATGAGAGGCGACTGCTGGCGCGCATGCGACTTCGAAAGCGGGCGGAGAATGTTGCGTTTTATCTCAAAGACATAATATACCGCTGTAAACGAGCGGCGATATACGGGTTGAGAATCAGTCCAGACGATAAGTTTCGTACCGTCGGCACTTATCGTAAAATCCTCGACCGACTTCACCGATGCCTCGCGCGTATGGGTCGAGTCGAATACGGTTGCCATCTCCTTGCCGTCGGCCGTAGCATATTGCACGATTTTCGTACCGTCGGCCGACAGGCGCAGAAAAGATTCGCCGTCGGGCATGAAGGTCATACGACCCGGTGTGGCGGGAGCATTGTCGGGATAGACGTATCTGGCGATGTCGGCGGCATCGATTGCCGGAACCACAGCAGCCGTAGCGACAACGGCGCCGGCAAAAAGTGAAGCTGCGAAAACAGCCGTGCGGATATTTGTACCTAAAATATTCATATTCAGAGCAATGTTATTCAATATTACCGGTCGGAGAGAGCACAAATGCTGGAATGGAGGTAGAGGTGGCAACACCTCCCCTGGAAGGACTATGCGGTCAGAACAGAAGCATCTGGTCGGGATTGTCGGGGGTCTTCTTCCTTTCGGGCGCCTTATAGCCGAAATCCGGTTCGGCGTCGCGGTCGGGAGCTCCGCCCTTGACTTCGGCAGGGGGGGCCCCAAACACGCCCGTAGTCCTCCGGAGCACGCCCTTGACTTCGACAGGCGAAGCCACAAGCCAGTCGGTATCCTCCAGACTCTCGTCGATAGCCGATATGCTGACACGAGGTTGGCGGGAGGCATCCTTCTGATTCGACTTTCTGGAATTGCCCTTGGGCGCCATAGCGGGAGCATTGCCGAGACCGCTGCCGAGCTCACCGCCGGTCGTCTCGTCGGGAATCTCGGCATCGTTGTCGATTCCCTTGAACCTTTTCAGACGGTGAATCTCAGCACGAAGGCCGCTCTGACACTGGGCGTGCTCATAAAGGTTGGTTTCGATTGTCTTGCGGAGGGAGTCGGTGAGCTCTTCCAGATGATGTATAGTGGCGTCCTTCTGCGCCAGAGCGTTTTTCTGCTCCCCGGTTTCGAGTTCGAGCTGGTGGAGACGCTCATTGGCCTTCTGAAGTTCTTCCTTTTTCTTTTTAACATAAATCTCATTGTTCTTGCGCGCGTCCTCCAGCTGGGAGAGCTGCACCTGCATCTGCTCCACGATAGCCAGATTCTCCATAGCCTGGGCAAGCTCAGCTTTCTGGCGCTCATATTCCACATTGACCTTGGTATTGTCGGCTTCAAGATCACGACAGCGGTTTTCAGCCGCCTCCAGAGCAGCCCTGGTAGTTCCGAGCTTGGAATTGAGGTCGGTAAGCATGGCATCGCCCATATCGTCTTTAACGCGTGATTCATCGAGGGCCTTTTCAAGACTCTCGATACGGCCTTCACAATCGAGCCGGAGAGCTTTCTCCTTTGCGAGCGCGTCGCCAAGGCGATCGGCCTCGGCCTCCGCTTTAGAGCGGGCGTTTTCGGCAGTCGCGAGATCGGTCTGACGTGAATCTGCGAGAGTGCGCGCCTCCACGGCCTGCTGACAGGCTTCGTCGAGCGATGTATTGGCCGCCTCGAGAGCGGCGGTAAGCTCATTTACCTTCATTGCCAGCGCCTTGGCTGCCTCGAAATCGGCATCCGGAGCTTCCGTGCCGAGCACGGAACTTACACGCAGCTTGTTGGCCATGCTCTTGTTTTCAAGCGACAGCTGCTCGTTTTCGGCCTCGGCCTTCTGGAGCTGAGCCTCGAGGTCGCGCACACGCTCTCCGAGCGCTCGCTTCTGGCGTTCGGCGCTCAGATGCTGCTTTTTCGTCTCGGCGCTTTCCTCCTCATCCTTCTGCACCTTGGCCCGGAGAGTAGACATCTGCGCCTGGAGCGAGCGCCGCTCGGCCTCCCAGCGGTCGTTCATTCGCGTGCGTGTCTCCGAAGCGACTTTCTCAAGATACAGCTTCATGGAGTCATCAAGCTGGCGGTAGAGATATTCGCACTGGGCCTCGCGGTTCATCGAGTCGCGCAGAAACACGGGAAGAGCCTCGTTGAACACCTTGACCACAGTATCGAAAATTTCCGAAGGGACAACCTGCGACTCCGTGACGTCAGTCTGCACCGCCTCTGACTCAGCGGAGGAATCTGCATCCTCTACTACGGTGTCGGGAGCCGAAGGATGGTATGGAGAATCCGCGGGGATGGCCTCGCTGCGGGCCTTCAGAGGCACGACAGTAGCATCGATACCTTCAAGTTCGGCTTCCTCTGTCTCCGGATCGGAGAATCCGAAAGCGCTCTTCAGGGATTTTATAAACGACATGCGAAAATTGTTTGCAAAAACTTATTCCTACAAATTTAGGATATAGTTTGCACCCCTGCAACCCAATGCGTATTTTTTCCGCCGGAAAATCAGAGGCGGCCTTCGTCGCGATAACTGTAGAAGCCGTTGGAGGCCACAATGACATGGTCCTGGACTTTAACATCGACAACTTCGCAGATGGCCACGATGCGTCGGGTAAGCGAGTCGTCCTGGGCTGACGGACAAAGATTGCCCGAGGGATGATTGTGGACGAGAATAATGCCCGAGTCGAGATGGTCGACAGCGCTTTTGGCAAGCAGTTTGATGTCGACGGCTGTTCCGGCGATGCCTCCGCGGCTGAGACATTCGCGCGCCACGACCCGGTTTGCCCGGTTGAGATGCAGCATCCAGAAACCCTCGTAGTTGAGGCCGTCGATATATTCGCGCATGTATTCGTAGACGTCGCGCGAAGTTCGCATCTGCCGAAACGGCACCGTGAAATCTTTATGAACCCTCCGGCCAAAAGCCATGGCAGCCACAAGAAGCGTGGCCTTGGCGTCGCCAACACCACGGTATTTCTTTTTCAGCTCGGGGATGGTCATGCGCGAAAGGCGCGCCAGGCGGTTGTCGACATCGGCGAGGATCTCACGGCTGAGGTCCAGCACCGACTTACCGGGAAGCCCCGATCCGAGCAACAGAGCCAGCAGCTCTACATCCGAGAGAGAATCGATGCCGTGAACGATAGCCTTTTCGCGTGGCCGCTCGTCGAGATTGAGGTCGCGGATGAGCGTAGCAGACCGAATTCCTTCTTCAGGAATCTCATCAAGCCGGTTTCCGGTATTTCCGATGGTGTCCATGCGGTAGATTTTAAAAATAAATTGACAAGGAGGTGCCGAGGCGCGATTATTTACCTTTTCTCATGGCGATTTCCTCGGCCTCGTCGCGGCCACGTCCGCACAATATCTTTACAAACCATGCCTTCAGGAAGCCGCAGCCATAGCCTCCGAGCTGAATCAGCGAAGCCGGAACAGCCTTGCTGGCAATGACAGCCGACCGGGTGGAAATAAGGGCGCTTACAAAGATGGCCAGAAGATATACGCCAAGGGGAAGAAGCCACCACGGGCTCCATACAACCGATAGCGCTACCATCAGGCAGACGCCCAGAACGAACACGGCCGGAAGTGTATGCACGGCCTTAAGCGAATCGGGATAAAGGAGTTTCAGCGTGATGCGCGACATGCCGAACACGTAAACCTGACGGAGAAACTTGCGGAAATCGACACGGCGCTTGTGGTATACCGGAAGGTCGGGATACAACCCGATGGAAAAACCGGCCAACCGGATTCGGGTGCTCATGTCGATGTCCTCGGAAAACATCTCTCTGAAGCCTCCTACACCCTTATACACCCGACGCGAAAAGCCCATATTGAAGGTACGCGGCGTGAATTTCTCAAGCCGGACTTTGCCGCCGCGAATGCCTCCGGTGGTCAGGAAGGAGGTCATGGCATGGTTGATGGCCTTCTGGGTGGTGGTGAACGACTCATCGGCCGCGTCGGGGCCTCCGAAGGAGTCGAAGGGAGTCCGGGCCATCATGTCGTTGAGTTTCTCAAAATAGTCGGCCGGAATAACACAGTCGCTGTCGAAAAAAATGAAATAATCGCCGGTGGCTCGTTCCATCCCATAGTTGCGGGCAATCGAACGCCCCTCGTTGGGTTTGAAATAATATTTCACCTCCAAAGCGTCGGCATAGCAATCGACTGCCTGGCGGCACGGGACGGTGGAACCATCCTCCACAATCACCACTTCGAAATTGCGCGCCGACTGCGCCGCCAGACTCGCAAGCAGGTCGGCAACCTCGTCGATGCGGTTGTAAACCGGAACGATTACCGAGTATTTCTTTACATTATAGCTCATAGCGTCCATTGTTTCAACAGGTTAAAAGCGAGGTGAATCAGCTCATGCGGTTTTTGTAGTCCTCATAGCCAAAACGGCGTAGATAGCGCGGATCACCCTCCGAAGGAACGAATACGATGTCGGGGTGGCTTATACCGTTGAACATATTGGTTTTCACCGTAGTATAATGGTTCATATCCTCGAATGTAAGTCGCTGGCCGGCCTCCAGAGGCTTAGAGAACCGCCAGTCGCCCATGAAGTCGCCGCTCAGGCAGGAATTCCCGCCGAAACGGTAGACGACTCCGTCGGCCCCCCCGTCGGGGAGCGCTTCGCTCACCGTAGGCTTATACGGCATTTCGAGGGTGTCGGGCATATGGCAGGCAAACGACACATCGAGAATGGCGGTGCGCACACCCTGGTTCTCGACCACGTCGACCACAGAGGCGATGAGGTCGCCCGTGCGCCAGGTGAAGGCGCTGCCGGGCTCCAGAATTACCTCAAGATGGGGATAGCGGCTGCGAAAACGCTTTATCAGGTCCACCAGATGGGCTGTATCGTATCCCTCGCGCGTCATGAGGTGGCCTCCGCCGAAATTCACCCATTTCAATCCCTTGAGCAGATGGCCGAACTGGCTCTCGAACGCCTCGAGCACACGCTCAAGGTCGAAACTCGAAGATTCACATAGGGCGTGGAAATGCAGCCCCTCAATACCTTCGGGGAGGCCGTCGGCCAAAATGTCGGCCGTTACGCCGAAACGGCTCCCGGGGAGAGCCGGATTGTAGATATCCGTCTCGATTACGGAGCACTGCGGATTCACGCGCAGACCAGGCGACACGCGGCGGTCGGGATGCGCGGCGTTGAACGCCTCGACATCGGCACGGAACCGCTCCCACTGGCTCACGGAATTGAAGGTGATGTGGCTGGCCCCCCCACAAACGAGGATCG
>OGPN01000417.1_pt1 | contig 30621 bp, 30 predicted proteins | sample 1552941 | NCBI WGS metagenome assembly OGPN01 (sample SAMEA2580220, study PRJEB22360) | human gut metagenome | biome: human gut; feature: human-associated habitat; material: faeces | place: Denmark | collected 2008/2010
ACGAAGTGCCGACACGATTCTCTCTGACAACAGCTTAGCACCGCCAAGATTGTTTTGCACAGAGAAATTGGAGTGCTTGCTGCCGTCCGGCTTCATCAGGTAGGCCACATTGTTCTTGCTGCTCACATCAATGCCAACGAATAGTGGATTCACAATTTTCACCTCCCCATGTGGAGATTTCAGGCCAGCAGGCTTTGAGATACCCATGATAACCGGAGCATCTGGCACCCTCGCTTATCAGAATCATTCCTGGGCAGACCAATGCGATAGCCCTCACTGCTGAAAGGGCGGCCTTGTCTCCGGCAAACAGCCAATGAGTTTGCAGCTAACTTCCGGCTCAGGGGAACAGACTCAAACTGAAGTAGCCTTTTGGCTCAACTGGAGATGATAGAACTTGACCCTGCTGTCCTACAGCTATTGTATCACGGGCACCTCAAAGCCTGCTGATACCTGAAACTATTAACTTTGAAACTTATTATACGAGGAGGACTACACGTGAATAGCACCTACAAGATTGACTTCACCAATAACACACTAGTTATGAGCAAGGCTTTCGAGGCCGCTGCCAGCAATCCCCATTCCAAGGAATACAAGCTGTTGCAGCAGCTCCGCGCCGACTTCCCCGGCCTGACGGTCGCCCGCAAGGCCCGTCGTACTGCTAAGAAGGCCCAGCCTACCAAAAATCTAACCTATGCAAACATGGAAAAGTACATCAGCGTATTTGCGAACGCTGCCGATTTACTGGCCCAGTTTGAAGTGGTCAAAACCTGTTCCAAACAGCAGCCAAGCCCTTACAAGTATGTGCGGGAGTGGTTTGTGACCCAGTTCCCCAAGTATAAGGAGCTGCCTGACTTTAGCGAGAAAGCCCCGAAAGTGGTTGACCTCGCGACTTTTCAAGGCAAGGTGGAAGAGAAGAAGGAACAGGTACTGTCAAGCATTGAAGAACAAGGAAAGCTTACAGAGGAATTAAGGGCGCTTGAAAGAATGGGATATCAAATGAGAGAGGACGGTACTGCTGGTGTACCGTCCTCTCTTTTTGTGTTGTTACTGCCTGATATAGTTATTTTTCGACTGGGATGGCTTTTTCCAATATCATATAGTATCTCGGAAATATCGCGTTTTCCGTCATTCATGCGCATATGGTCGCAGATGAAGCGACTGTCTGTAAAAAATTACAGCAGTGATTGTATGCAAAACGCCTTGTAACGCCTCGTTAATATGTTCCTATTTTTCTCTACACTTACACATCCCTATTTTGTCACAAGATAGGTGAAGCTTGATTCTGAACCGCTGGAATTAGGAAGTTTTACAGTCAGTTTGAATTCGTCATCCAAATTGGCAACATCGGTTGTTACATCTATGTATGCTCGACGACTCTCTTTTTCACCGACCTGCAACAGCATATACCCTCCAGGCTCGTTGTACCATTCTCCAGCTTTTGCCGTTTGCATAGTTCCGTCTACATCTATATATATATTCTATCTTTATCTACACAGTAAGCTCCATCGACCATTGTCGAATACATTTTGCCATCATATTCGACAGATATCGAAGAATCTCCATGAAACTCCATGCTCGCACGGTCTAAGTTAGTGACTGTGTAAGTAAAGGAAGCGTATGTATGTCCTGTGGGTGCAACATAAGGATTCCCTGCATCTAACTGTGCATCGAATTCTTTAGGTGTAAAATACGTCTCATCATTTATATTACTTAATGCAATTGTAAACTGAGCTGTATCTAAAGTAAATTCAGCAATATCGGTTGTTACCGTATCACCTAATTTGTAGTATTGAGATTCACCTTCGGAGCCACCGCAGGCCGCTAATGAGAGGGATAGGGCCGCTGATAGCATGATTGCCAATAGTTTTTTCATGTCCTCTTTTTCCTCCTATTTGAAGATATTAACCGATATTGGTTAATCTTATTGTACATCGTTTTCGGTTAACATTCAAGTAGAAAGTGAGGCTTGAATGTTATGATTTCCTACGACAACCTATGGAATGTAATGAAGGAAAAGGGCATTTCGCAATACGCGCTGATAAAGAAATATAACATCAGCCCGGCGCAGATTACCAGACTAAAACGAAATGAAAGTGTTAGTACCCATACAATAGAAGTGTTTTGCCGAATTCTTGATTGCGAAGTCGGCGATATTATAAAGTTTGTTAAAGAATAATCCGCAGCACGGGAAATATTTTCGGAGCTGCGGATTATTGTGTATATAATCAAAATATTATGTTTGCTTGCTTTGAGATTATTGCCTGAAGCAATTGCCGAATAATGCAGAATAACTTTTGGCAAAGAGCATTGCAGGCAAAGAAAAAGAGCACCTCCGAAGAGGTGCTCTTAATTTTTAGGCTTTTGCCTTATTCAATTTGAATTAAGCAAGAGTTTGAAGAAGTCCGCAAAGATCGGAGATAACTTTATCCGTGTCGCCGGAAAGCATTCCGAGAACCTGATCAATTACCTGAGATACGGAGCTGCTTGCGCCGCCGATGAGGTTGCTGATGGTGCTGTAGTTATCCTTGTAGTTAACTGTGTTAATCAGGTAACGAAGGAATGCAATAAGAACTTCGCTTGGATCAGCCTTAACATAAATTCTCTTGCCTGTGGTGGAAGCCTGAGAAGCTTCGTCGGTGATCAATTCACCGTGAGAAGCAAGCTGGAACCAATCGATAGGCATAAGCTCGATGCCGAGCGGTGTGCCGGAAATCTTGATCATGCCGAGAACCTTATTGAGAAGGCCAACGATGTTGTCGGCGCCGATAAGCGGCTTGAGCGAAGCAGTAAGATCGTAGATATCGAACTTATAGTTGCTGCCAACAAGGCCGTAGCCGGAAAGAAGCTTCTGAATATTGAGGCCTGCCGCAACGAGAATATCGTTGATATTTGCGATGGGCTTGAGCGCATCAATAAGTGCTCTGATCGGAGTTGTAAGGTTTTCGATAACCTGAAGCAATCCGTCATTTGCGAAGAAGAGTGAAAGGTTCGGAAGCATGCTCATAAGAGTTTGAACAGGAGCATTGAGGATATCCTCAACCTTGTCAAGAAGCGGGTTAAGAATGTCAAGAAGAATAGCATCGTATTCCTTGCTCATATCCTGTCTGTACTGATACTGAGTCTTAATATTGTAAAGACCGAATGCCTCCATGATCGGAACGATTGTGGAAGTATATCCGTCCGAACCCGGAAGATAGATAAGATTGAAGAGGCCAAGTGAGCCGTCGTTAAGAAGCACATCAAGCACGCCGTAAATCGGGCGAAGTGCTGCGCAAAGAGCATGCAGGAAGCTGTCTCTGTCTGTTACGCCCCAAGAAAGCTTATCAGCCTTAACATTTGCCCAAGAGCCTGCGCTCTTAATCGTTTTGGCTGCTGTTTCAAAGCTTTGGCCGTATGTCTTATCCGTAAGAAGTGAAGCAACATTGTCTGTTGAGAAATCAATGCCTGTTTGTGCAAGAAGATCGGTAAGGCTCATATTGCCAACCTTAACCTTTTCAACTGCGCCGTAAAGGCCTGTTGCCAAAGAACTGATGATGCTGTCTTTGTAAACATTGGCAGTTACAAGGCTTGAAAGTCCGCCGGGAACAAGGCCGCCTACAAGGCCGTCAAGCATCGGGCCGATAACCGTTAAGAAATCAACGTCAACCGTTGAAGGATATTCAAACGAATAATCCTTGTGTTGGAAGTTTGAATAATCAAAGAATGTGTCTGTCGGCTGAGCAAGAAGGAGATAGAATATTGCAAGAACAATATCATCTTTGTTTGCCGTTGCGATGTTTGCGAATACGCTGTCAAGGATGCCCTTGATTGTTGCGTTCTTCTTAATAGCATCGATGTTGCCGAGAAGCTTATTGATTGAGGAAGCGTTGTTGATAAGAACGCTTTCGATGTAGCGAAGCAGGGTAACAAGTACCTGGCCTTGGTTTGCGGTAATCTGCTTGATTGAGCCTGCTGCGCCGTAAACCGTGTTAAGATCGCCGAGGCTTGCAAGGAAGCCGAAATCAATCTTGCCGATCTTGATGTTGAGATTGTTGCTCTTAAGAACGGCATTGATGATGTCTGCAAGGTAATCCTGAATGTTGCAATTTGCAAGGTTGCCGATTCTTAAATCAAGGCCGCTGAGGTTTGCACCGATGAGGCCGCCGATAAGATCGGGAAGTGATTTGCCTGCGATGGCTTCGATAATCTTGTCAACGCTTACACCGTTCTTATCAAGCACCTTAATGATGTCTGTAACAGGTGAAAGCAGGTTGTCAAGAACCTTGCCGATGCCGTTGTTGTCAATAAAGTAAGCAAGGTTCGGAAGAACTGCCGTGAGTGTGTCAAACGGTTTGTCGGCAACTTTGTTTACAAAGCCGAAGAGCGGATTAAGAATGTTGATAAGGAGATTATCCTTAGCTTTCTTGTAATCGCTGAGATACTGTGAAGGAGATTTAACATTATCGCACATAAGAGCTTCAAGAAGCGGAATGATTGCGCTTTCGTAGCCGTTGCCGCCCTTAATGCCAAGCTCTTTAAGCTGAGCGATGATTTCGTTAAGGTCTACCTTAATTGTGTTCTTTACTGCATCTGTTGCAGCTGTGTTGAGAAGTTCAACAACAAGAATGTTGCCCTTCAAAGAAATCGTAATCTGAACACCGTTTGCAACTGTTGTTGTGTTGATTTCAAGCTTGTCAAGAACAAACTGAAGAAGCTCGCCGATGTTCACATCGCCGCCTGCAAGAAGCGCAGCAACAATGTCGTTTACAGGTCTGCAAAGAGCTGCAAGTGCATTGATGAAGCCCTGTTGAGCGGAGGAAGAGCCGTCTGTGAAGCCCCAGTTAACCGATTTAACATCGCTCCACTTAGCGCAGCCCTTAAGTGTGTTTGCTGCCGATGAATATGTTGCGCCATAGCTTGAATCCATAAGATAAGCTGCAAGGTCGGCAGGTGAGATAAGATTTACGCTCTTTTCGATTGCGCCGTAAACGCCGGTTGCAATCTTTGTGATAAGCTCGTTTGTGAAGAGTTTATCGTTAATGATGTCGTTAAGGCCGTTTGCGTCAAGAACGCCGAAGCTCTTGAGAAGCGGGAAGATGTTCTTAACAAGATCATCAAGGCTTGAAACAGCCTTAGTTGCGTCGGAAGCTGTGATTCCCTTGGGATAAGAGAAGGTGTTGCTTGCCTGAGCAGCATAGTTAGTGAAGGTCCAGGCAATTTCCTTCGGGTTTTGTGTTGATGCGATAACCTCTCTGATTATTGTGAGAAGCTTGCTCGGAGAGAGCTTTGAAACCATATCAACAATGCCCGGATACTTGCCGTTGAGCAAGGAGCTGAGAAGTGAGCTGTTTGTGATAACGCTTACGCCTACAGTGTAAACAAGAAGCAGAAGCTCAGCATTTGATGTGTTGCCAACAAGAGCAAGTAATGAGTTAAGATCAAGGTCAATTGCATCCTTGCCTACAGCGGTAAGAATAGCATTGATTGTGTTAACAAAATAATTGTCTTCTTTAAGAATGTTGGTGTTAACAAAATCATTAACAAGTGTTGCATAGCCGGAAACTGTTTCGCCGAGCGTCGGTGAAAGGTTGGAAACAATATTGGCAGCGCCGTTGATTTCGTTTGTAATCGGAGCAACCGCTGCCTTAACCGTTGCGCCGAATTTATCGTCTGTAAGGTTAATAGCAAGGCCTCTGATTATGCCGAGAAGTGATGAAGCGGGAGCTTCAAGAACTTTGTTTATAAGCTTGGAAACAACTTCGATAATTGCGAAGGTTGCATCCTTGCCGTCTGCGTTTGCAGGAAGAGTCTTGGTGTAAGAAATATCAAGATTGCCGCAAACATCGGAAAGAATGTGGCTGAATACATTGTTGTAGTAGCCCGTTGAGCAAAGAAGTGTGCCGAAAACAGCGGGGATAACGCCGAGCGAATCAATAAGGTCTTTATAGAAGGTGTTCTTATCGCCTGCAACAAGATTCTTATAGCCAAGGTCTTTTGCATAGCCTGTTGCCGAAAGATCTGTCCAGGTTTGCTCTTTCATAATCTTCTTGTTGATTGAATCGGAACGAACCGCAATTGCGCTCGGGGAAATGATGCCCTTGATTGCGCTGTTTACGAGTTTGTTTGTATCGCCCTTAATGTTGAGCTTTTGGTCGATAATCGTTTCAACAAGAACATAGGTTTGAGTTACAAGGTTTGAAAGGTTTTCTTTGCAGTAAACCTTCTTGGTATCAACCGAACCGTCGTCTGTTGCAACATTTTCTGCGTTGATTGTTTTAACATACTGCATAACAAGATCAAGGATATCGTTTGCAGTGTCAACGCCGAAGTGGTTAACAAGGAATGTTACCGCGCCGGAAAGGATTCCGTCTGCCTGGTCAACGGTGAAACCGTCAATATATGTGTTTGAAAGGAGAGTTGAAAGAAGTTCGTCAACTGCATCTAATAAGTCTTTCGCAGCTTTGGTATTTTCGCTGTCGGAAACAATGTTTGAATATTCTTTTGTAATTTTGTTGATATCAATCGAATCAAGAACTTCATTTGCCGCTGCCTGAGCAACAAAGTCGTTTCCGAGTGATGTAAGTGAAACCGTATTTTCGCCGGTTGTTTTCTTATTTGCGTTAACAACGCTTATAATGAATGTTACAAGCGGCTCAACATTGCAAAGCAGGAAGTAAGCGGAAAGTGTGCTGATGCCCACATAGCCGTTTTCGCGAGGCTCGAATGTGAAGGAGTCCGCATGCTCTCTGTTCATAAGGAAGAAGCCGTTAAGAACATCGGTAAGAATACTGGTTTCGCCAAAGAGGTCTGCGCCCTGAAGCAGGGAAGCAACAACCGGAATATTCTGCGTGATGGTGTTATCCGTGGAAACAACATCGTTTAAGAAATCGGTGAGTGCGTTGAACCAATTGTTTACAAACATGTCAACGAATGTTTCAAGCACATCCGCTGCGGGGGAGTTGTTTTTGCAAAGGTCTTTAAATTCTTTTGCGGAAACATTGTATTTGCAGCCGTCAGAATCCTTGGCAAATTCGCCGAAGGTCCAGTCGCTGGGAACATCGTATTTTGCAAGGAAGCTTTCGCCCACGGAGCTGATGATGCTCGGAAGAGCAACAAGAATGTTGTTTACGCCGCGGAAAACGATTTCTCTTTTGCCGTCCTGCGCGGTGATGTATTTGCCGATATCGGAGCCGTGGTCTGCAACATAGCTGTCAACATCGGAAACAAGCAGATTCATAAGGGTTTCAATAATTTCCGAAACCATATCGCTGCTGCCGAGGTCCGAAGCGGAAGCGCCTGCAAGCATCTTATCAACGGCATAAATGTTAAGGATAACGGGAACATGATCAAGCTTATTGCCGTCATTATCGTATTTAGTGCCGTTTGCGCCTGTTGTGGGCGTGCCGTAAACATAATTTGTTTCGTTTGTTGTGTCTACATTATAATAGGTATAGGTGTAGCTGTTATCGCCGTTGAGCCAGTGAAGCAATGTGGGAAGCACTTCATTGAGGTTCCAGCCGATTTGGCCGATACCCGTGGGGCTGCCCGTTGCCTGAGTAAGCTTTTTATCGTTAAGCAGGTTTGCAACAATGCCGTTGATCTGGCCGTAGTACATATCGCCGTCTTGGTTAAAGAGCAGGGGAACAAGTACATCGTCAAGAACAACAACGATAACGGGAAGAAGCTCGAATATTGTTTTAACCGGGTCATCTGCAAGCTTCTTGTAAATGTCGGTAACCTTTTCAAGCAATGTGTCAAGTGTAAGCGAATCGGTAAGGTTTGCGATAATGTCTTTTGCGATTGCATAGATATTTAGCGAAACACCGGGGATACCGGTTCTTACATAATCAACATAGCCGTTGATGTTTGCGTTTACGATTTCGATTGCAAGATCGTTATCGGGCTTAACCGCATTCCAATCATAGCTTTCTGTGATTGTGGGCACAACCTCTTTTGAAGTTATGAATTCAAGATAGCTTTCAAAAATATATTGCGCGTGATTACCGGCAACATTCATTGCATCGGTAATATTTTCTTCTGTGCCGTCCCACTCTTTGATTGCCGCAAGCGGAATGCTTGAGAATATTTCGTTTGTAAGATAGAATTTAACGAAGTTTGAAAGGCTGTCGTCTGCCTTAACAGCAGGAACGGAACCTACGCCGTTAACAAATTCGTCCGCCGTGATAGCGGTAATATCCGTTGTGCCCTTATTGGCAAGAACATTTTCAATTCTTGATTTGATTGCCGCAAAATCGCTTGCCGTGAAGCCCTTTTGATACATCCAAGTGGTGTATTGGGAGCCTTGAGGTTCATTCGAGAAAACATTTGCGGAAACATTTTCACACCATACAAAGTTAGTGTCAAAAAGAGCATACCAGAAGGAGTCCTCGCTTGCATTTTCGGGAGCGCCGGTTATCTCTGCAAAAACACTGTACGGTAAGTCGTCTCTCTTACATGCGTCAATGAAGTATTCGCCGGGTGCGATGGTGACATCTGCATTGCCGTTATCGGAAACGGTGATTGCCTCGCCGCTGATATCGGTGAGAACCTTTGAAAGAATTGCGTTTGCACTTCTGATCGGTTGGTTGTAATACCAATAAGCAGCTTCGGCAAGAGACGGATTTGCGCTGATGGGAGCGTTTACCGCTTTGCAAAGCTCAACAACCTTATTGATAAATGCCGCAACATTGCTGTCGCTCGAAGCATTGATGTCTGTAAGCTTTGTGCCCTTGAAGGAGTCGCCGTTTGCAACTATTTTCTTTGCCTCTGTTAAAGAAGCCGGAATAGCGGTAAGCTGTGCGCCGCATGCGTTTAAAACATCGCTTGCTTGGCTGAGCTCTGATCTGCCGAATGAAGGTGCGTTCAAAATATAGGGTGCATAGAACGAAACGGAAACCTGGCTTGCAAAGCTGTTTTCCTGGAAAGCATTGCTGCCGATAATATTCGTTCTTACATATTCCTCTGCCGCTGCAAAATCGGAATTTACGGAAGTTTTTGCAGCATCGTAAGCCTTGCTGAATGCCAAAATAAGCGGCTTAAGAACGTCTTTAGTGTCGTTGCAATATTTCTTTAAGTCTTTATTATCCGCATTTGCATTATCCATGCAGAATTTATAAAGGCTCCAAATGCTCATTGCAGCGTCATCGTCGGCAAGATAAGTATATTGCGCATAAACAAGGCGCATTGCTCTTTCCTTATCTTGGTCTGCCAAATCCGAGCGAATTGCGCCGGCATCCAAAAGAACGGCTTTGATAACCTCGTCGGAATCGCCGTTGCTGCCGCTCATAAGCTGGATAAGCGTTGGTGAAAGCTGCGCCAAAAGCTCATAAATAGGCTTTTCGGAAGCGCAAACCGCATCTACGTCAACGCCGAGATCGGTGAGCTTGCCATCTTTGTTGATAAGCTTAATGATTTCGGGAGCGTAGGTGTTGACAAGGTTGTTAAGCGATTCATATGTGATATCTACCGCTTTACCCTCGTCGGTAACATAGGTGAAAACATCGTCGCTCTTGTCGGCGGCAAATGCACTCATGCCGACGGAGCAGGTTGTTACCACCATTACCACAGCCAAAAACAGGCTGAGTAATCGTTTGCTCGTTTTCATAATCATCTCTCCTTTTTTATGATTTGGGAACATAAACATGCCCTCAGTAAGCGCACGGGTATTTGCTTGGCAAAGCAGTTTGTGAACGAAGTGTTAACAAATCGCCTTGCAGGGCGCAAAATGCCCACACGCACGAACAATACACTATATTTATACCAAATATAAAAGCGGAAGTCAACACTTTTTTTGAATTTTTTAACAAACTGTGAACAAACAGCGGCGATTATATGTAAATCATTTCCTAAAATGGGCCATTTTTTGACCTGTCTTTCGTTATGCCTGCATAAAAACGGCGTTCAAAACAAGATATTTTCGGGCAAGTAAAACGCCCTGCCGAAATTGTTGATTTTTGAAAAATATTGTTGAAAAATATACAAGATGTTGTTGTGTAAAGGGTTTTGCATTTACGAAAACTACCCTCTGTAATGGGTTACGAAATTGTTACATAGTAAATTTTTTGTAAGAAATCTATGAACAAATTGTAAATTTTTCAGTGTTTAATTTGCACAAAATCGCACTTGTAATTTCGTAAAAACTGCTGAAAAGTTCGTTTCGACTTTGTTCGTGTTGACTTTTTTATTGCCTTGTGTTTTAATATTTAATGAATGGAGTAATATTCGTTTTTGTAAACACCTGTTCACATTCGGTGCGCCGCAACGCACGCTTCCGCTCTGTTCGGATTGCCCGTAGGTCAGAGAGTCGGTGTGTGAACATTCTATGAATAAAACTTCATTGTGTTTAAAATTTTCACGGAGGTAAAAATTGTGAAAACAAAATTTGGCAAGAAATTGCTTGCTTTGTTTCTTGCAGTTCTGATGGCGCTCACTGCTTTCACAGGCGCCTTCTCAGCCTATGCGGCCTCCGCCGACCCTTCTTATCATGACGATGCACTTAAGGCAAATGCCTTGGCTTGGGTTGAGCTCACGGACGAGCAAACCTGCGCGGCTCTTCTTGATTATGTGGACGACATTCTTTACGATCTTAAAATGCCCGTTTCACTCAGCGGAAACTATGTTGTAGTTTCCGTTAATTTAAACGGCACGCTCGACAGTGTCAGCGGTCTTCTTGATATAGTTGATCAGCTTAAACCCACTGTTGATCAGGCAAACAGCTTGGGTAAAGATCTTAAAAACATTACCCTCAGCCCGCTCGCAGGTATGTCTTACACGAAGGTTGACGGCAACTGGCCGGCATGCGGTAAAGATTACAGAGCCAACAATTCCGCGAAAAGCATTGTCAAAGCCCTTTTGAATGTTGTTTATAACAATGTGTCAAACTGGGACGGCGGCCATGCAATCGTTAACCAGCTTCTCAGAGGCTCTTTAAGCCTGCCTCTCAACCTTAACCTTTACAGCATTCTTAACAATGCTGCAAAACTTGGTATGAAAGACGGCTATGAAAAGAACCTTGTTTATAACATTATTGTTAAGCTTCTCACCGAAAACACCACTTGGTACACAAGCGACGAAGCTACTAAAATGTATAACAATGAAAGCGGCTACGATCTTGACACCATGCTTTTCAGATCTTTGCAGAATGAACTTCTTCGCAAGATCAATGTAAATGTAACTTATGCAGACGGCACAAGCTCTCAGTCACGCTACGCCGCAGGTCAAAAAGACCCCGGCCTTTGCTACACTCCGGACGGTAATGTTTACCTCTTCCAGTATGACAGCAACGGCGACGGCGCAGATGATGCAAATCTTACATTGACACCGAGCACAACGCTCTTTAAGTTTTCTTACGATGCGTTGGGCATTGCCTGGAAAACGGTTCTTCAGCCCACCCTTAAGCTCCTCAACTCGGCGATTAAGGATTATGACTGGGATTATATGGAATGGTTCCTCGGCAAGGGCAAAACCTGGGATTACTCAAATCCTGCCGCCAACTATTCCGCCGCTAATGTTCAGGCTTGGGCTAAAGACTACGGTCTTAACCTTGACGATGTTAAGGCAGATCTCACTTATGACAGAAGCGTTGTAGCAAACGCTGTGTATAATTGGAGAGATATTGATTCCACGAAGCTCTTTAACGAACTTCGCAGAAGCCCGCTTATGGTTTATTACTTCAAGGCGGAAACCGGTCCTCTTAACACAAACCTTAAGTGCACCGGTACTCCCAATATCGATGCGTTCATGGCAAATCAGTATGGCAATTACAGCAATATCCTTGCAGGCCTTAATGATTTCCTTGTTGCAGCGGTTAAGGATTTCCTTCCTGATTATGCAGGCGCAGCTTCTCTTCAAACAATCAATACGAATGATGCCAAAACAATCGGCAAAACTCTTGTTGCAAACGCACTGAAAGTTGTTCAGTACGTCGGCGATGCAACCGATAAGAACATTCTTTCTTCGTTCTATCACACAAGCGGCGATTCAGCTGTTCTTTCCGAGTCTAATCTCGAAAGCGCAATGGTCCCGTTCCTCATCGCTTGCCTTCAGAATAACATTCAGGATCTTAAATCCATCCACTATGATAAGTGGGATAAATGTGATGACGCAGAAGGCGTTGCAGCAGTTATTCTTCAGGAACACCTTGCATTTATTCTTCCTCAAAACGACTATTCACAGTTCTTAACTGTGGGCAGCGACGGATATTATGATATATCTATGGAAACAATTTATGCAATGTGCCGCGATGCCGTTGGCTATGTTATGATGCAATATGTTCCGATCACCGATAAAAAAGGTACGGCATGGAGCATTTATAATGTTAAATCTGTTCAAACTTATGACGAACAGGTTGCCGAAGGCACAGATATCTTCAGCATTCTTAATTCCGTAATCGTATATTATGCAAAGGATAAGGGTGTTGGTCCTCTTCTCGGTTGTGCAGATTCAAACGGTAACAGCTTGATTACTCTGGACAATACACTTTGGAAGAATATAGATATTATCGCAAATAAGCTTCTCCCCGTTCTCGGTGAGCTTCAATTCGGCACAGCTTCAAAGCGTGGCGCACTTGATTCTCATGCGCTTATTATGGATGACCTGGTAACAGGCGCTCTTAATATCGCAAGCACCCACTCCGCAGACGGTGAGCAGGTAGGCGGCGTAACAAACTTTATTTACAGATTGGCAACAATCATTAACGCTCCCACTATTGCAACAAAGGGCGTAGACCTCAGCGTTTACGATGTTCTTAAAGAACTCCTGAACGGTTTCCTTAATGCCCGCAGCACAAATCAGCCGCTGTATGGCAAGAATATTATTCCGGATGTTTCCGGCGATAATGTGAATAAGCCGTTCCACAACCTTGTTCAGAGCAGCGTTATTGCAGGCACTTCCGATGATGCTTCCAATTTCGGCGTTATCTCAAGCGCAATTGTTAATATTGTTCAGTTCGCCGGCGTATTCTCCAGCTATCCCGACACTGTTTGGAAGGGCGCTATGTTCGTTGTTCAGTCCGTTGCAAGCTTGCTTAACGGATTCCTTCCTCAGCTTCAAAACTATAAGGTTAGCAACCTTGATGCTAAGCTTGCGGAAAGCGTTGCTAAAGGCTACACTGCAGGCAACACTCTGACAAATACTGTCAACCTGGAGAACCTCGGTAAAGGTATCAACCGTTTCACAATTAAAACGGATGGTTCCACCGAAGAACTCGGCCGCTCTTGGATCAAGATTAAGAGCATTAAGGCCGATAAGGGCACATGGACCTTTACGGGAGACACTTCCGCAACCCTCGATCCCGAGGCAAGAGGTTCTATCGGCATAAGCGGTTCTCTTACCGCAGATGAACTCGGCTCAACAAATGCAGCTGTTGTTACATTCACGGTTACATATCAAATCGTCGGCAAGGACGGCAAAGCATATTCTGATGAATATACAAGCGACTTTACCAGAACGATGTATTACTATGTATCCGCTCAAAAGGATCTGTATTCACAAACCTACAGAAGCGATTCTGCAACAGGCTTTGCTGAAACCCTCACCGGTGTAAACAAAAAAGGCACCACGATCTCCACAACGGATAAAATTGCCGGCGCGGCAAGATCGCAGGATTACCTTATTGTTCCCAATAATATCGCTGTTTCAACAGACGATCCGGCTGCGGTTTCCAACTCCACCGTATATCTTAACCGCGCAAGTAAAACAACTTCTAACATCAGATTTGAAGCTTATATTACTTCCGGCGGTCAGGAATATGTTGCAGCTGCGGCAGATCCCGCAACAGGTAACCTTGTTAATACATCTTGGTATGATTACTATCAATATGAGTACACCACCAAAACTTTGGAAGACGGCTCAACCTTAAAGGAAATCGTTTATGATGAAAACGGTAATCCTAAGGGCGCTTGGGTAACCGCCGAAGATAAGCTTCTCAGCAGAGCTGACGCTGTAAATCTTGTTGCAACGGATAATACGGTTCCCGAATGCAGGCAGCATATTGTTTGCTCTTTTGATGCAATCACAACCACAGGTGTAAACGGTTACATCCCCGCAAGCATCATTGCAGACAGAAATAACGACGGTTCTTATAACTGCGTTTATATTTCCACAACCGGCTCAGGCGATTACAGTGTGGCCATCAATAAGGGAATCAAGGGCAGCGCAACAGCTTCCACCGGTTCTCAGGGCCTTGTATTCTCCATCACTCCCGGCTCAATGTCCGCAACCAGCACAAAGCTCGACTTTGTTGAATGGGATAAAGACCACAGCATTAAGCAGGGCCGCAGCGATGTTAAACTTCGCGTTGTAACCGATAAGGGCTATGATCTTGCAACAAATCTTATCGTCGGCGATCTTTCCGATGTTCCCACATCCGAAAGCCTTTATAACACCGGCGCAGAGTTCCTGAATAACTACACGGCTGCCGATGCAAAGGCTCCCGAATATTATAACTATTATAAGGAAGCAGTTATGCAGGCTCTTTCCACAACTGCAACCGTGCTTACTGCCGATAACGCAGCAGGCCTCGGCTCTCAGAAAGCTAACTTTGCAAAAACTTCCAACACAACCAATGTTGTCGGCGAAGTAGCATATGCCCCCGCAACGGCAGATGTTATGAGCAGTTCAAACTTTGCAAGCCTTAAAGCTTCCGCAGTTGTTAAGGATGGCGTATTCTATCTCACTCATTACACCGATGCAAACGGTGAAGAGGTATTCGCTAATCCTGTTTACGGTAACACCAAGCTCGCAGATGCCGATGTTACCAAAGCAAACGAAACCGTTTCCGTTATGGTAAACGGTGCCGCAACAGATCTTGATGTTTACACGGTTAATGCAACCGGCGTTAAGGTTGTTAAGGTTGATGGCGTATGGCATTTCGTTAATGCCGCAGCTTATGAAACCGAATGGCAGGATGCAGGCTCGGGCACAGCTCCTTATTTTGAAGCTCCCTATCTTGCAACCACAACCACTCAGGTTAAAGACAGCGCCGGCTCTCTTGTTTACTCAGCTGTTGAATACACTCATAACAATGCCGATAACAAGGCAGTTGCCGCATCGGATGATTGGGTTGTAATGTATGCAAATACACAAAATCAAATCGTTCCCGGCACAGCCTCCAGAGGCACTGTTGCAGCAGTAAACGATAAGGTAACTTATGCTAAGGAACTTCTTGATGCAAATCTGAATGTTTCCTATGCAACGAATGTTTACAATAATGTTTACGTTCTTAGAACCGGTCTTAATAATGTAAACTTCGATGTTGTTAAGTATGAGCAGATGGCAAGCGCAGGTCGCAGTGCAGAAGCTCTTATCAATGTAGATCTTTACAGGGATTATTATTATACTCCCGAAGGCGGCGAAAAAACGCTTGTATTCAGCTCTCTTGATTCTGAGAAAGATGATGCTCTTAAAGCATACAACACCGCCAATAATGCAAACCGCAGCTTCAGAGATTTCGAAGCCGTTGTTGATTACAGCAAGGCTGTCGTAACCTCCACCGCTTCCACCTTTGAACTTCGTGAAGCTCTTCGTAACTTCAACGATTATATGGCAAAGGTTCTTGAGCGTGGCTATGTTCCGGCTCAGCTTGAGCAGGAAATCCGTTGCGCGGTTGCCGGTAAGAACAGCACAGGCTCTGCTTCGCTTGATATTTCAACAATTGATGCAGATCCCGATGCTAAAACTTACACTGTTGGCAACACCACTTACACAGCATCCTCCAACCCGGATGGCGTAACCTATTCGGATGAGAGCTGGTCTGCATTTATTGATGCACTCTATGATGCTGTTGATGCAGTAAACTTCCAGTCGGGTCTTTATAAGCACCAGGATATTTCCCCGTTCGTTCCTTCCGATAAGGATAACTACACGCTTTGCATTTCCAACCTCTATACAATGAGGCAAAAGCTTATGCTTGCAGAAAACGGACTCACGGAAAAATCCGCTGAACCTCAGCCGCCGGTATCTTCCGGCCACAGCGTATCTGCTTATATCGGCGCAATGACAACTCCTACGGATACAGAAGGTAAGTACGCAGTAACAGGCGCAGTTGTTTCCATTGATGTAAACGGCAAGGCTGTTACGGCAACCACCGATGATTCCGGTAAGTTCACTCTTACGGATGTTCCGGACGGCACTTACACCGCAACCGTAACCTACAAATATGGCTTCACAAGAACCTTCACCATCACCGTAAACGGTGCCGATGTTGCTTCTTCAACCATGGTAGGTATCGTTGCCTGCAACTGGGATGGCAATACTGTTGTTAATGCAAATGATAAATCGTCTTACTTGGCTGCTTCCGGCACAAGACAGGGGTCAGACGGCTACGATGTAGGCGTTGACCTTGACAGAAACGGAACAATCAACACCAAGGATAAAGCTATTTATCTTGCATTTGCAGGTTACAAAGATAGCGATGTAAGCTATACGGATGTAACTGTTAAATAATAAGTGTGTGCTTTTGTTTAACATATATTGATTTTATCGGGCATTCGGCGGAGCAATCCGCCGAATGTTCGGCCGATATTCGCGTTATGCGAAAATTTGTTTTAACGGAGAAGCTGTTTAATGCAACTTGAAAAATTCAAAAGGAAATTATCGGTTGCATTGGCATCCGTTCTTACCTGCACTTTAATCATATCGTTTTTTAATATATACGGAGCGGCCGCAGATGGTCCGATTTCTTCTGTTGGCACGCAGATGCCGGTAATGTTCGCGCAATTCACGGATTCCTCCGGCCAAACAGCAGACGGCAATGCATTAACGCCCGGCACATATGAAATGGTTTTGCGGGTTGATGATCTTGCATCAATCTCTCAAATGCAATTCACCGCTTCTTATGACCCGGCGCTCCTGGCCTTTTCCGATGGGTCTTTGCCCCTCGCCTCGGCCACCGGCCTGAATATAAATGCGGTGCAAAGTGAATTTTCAAACGGTTCCTTTGTGTTTGCCTATAATTCGGGCAATTATGATTCAAATTCGGCTCTCGCCGCAAACGGTGCCGAATTGTTAAGAATCAATGTAACTGTGTCTGATAATAACGATACCGCTGTAGATATGAACACTGCTTTGCAGGTAGACACAAATCCAAATCGAACCTTTATCGAAGTGGATTACGGCGATGTAACCGTTTCGGGAACATCGTATTTCTATAAATGCTATGCGTTAAGCACGGCATCCGATTTTAACGGAGAGGTTCATCCCATGAAGTGTGACCTCTCTCCCGAATTGGCCACCGGCCATTCGGTGTCGGCATATATCGGCGTATTAGCTGCGCCGAGCGATGAATATGGCTCCTACCCCGTAACAGGGGCGCAGGTTTCTGTTGAAGTCGGCGGCGAAACGGTAACGGCGGAAACGGATGAATCCGGAAAGTTCATTTTTAATAATGTTCCTGCCGGCTCTTACACCGCAACCGTTTCTTATAAATACGGCTTCACGCGCACCTTCACAATTGAGGTGGCAGATTCCGATGTTGAATCTTCAACAATGGTTGGCATTGTTGCCTGCAATTGGGATGGTAACAACACTATCAACGCTAAGGATAAATCGTCATATATAAGCCTCTCCGGTTTTAGGTCTGAGGATGACGGTTATGATGTCGGCGTTGACCTTGACAGAAACGGAACCATAAATACTAAAGACAAGCAAATTTATCTTGCTTTTGCAGGATATAGTTCAGAAAACCTTACTTACACAGATACTGTTGTTAGTTAATCGGAGATAATTTAATGAAAAGCTTTAAAAAAGCATTGGCTGTGTTGCTCTCTGTATTGATGGTGGCTTTCAGCTTCCCTCTCACTTCGTTCGCACTCCCGAATCCGGATAATGCAGACGGCAGATACAGCTATGACGATGACGTTGTTCTTCACACCTATGTTGTGGATTATGACGGCACCGATTCTTGGGGTTACACATCCAACTACTACTATGATGTAGTAGAATCGGGTGCAGTTCCCACATATGATTTGAAACACTTAAAGAAGTCTGACCTTAAGTCGGAAGACGGCACATTTGCACTTGTTGTTACAGTTGAAAATGTTGACACGGCAGACTGTCTTTCCATCATTTGGAAATATGCAAAAGGCCTTGCAAATAACGATGTTATCCCTGCAAGCTATGCAGGCAAAAAAAATAAGCTTACAACTGGCGAAGCAGCCGGTAAATCTTGTGTTCTTGGAACATGGGGCGACTCAAACACCGATATTGACGCTTCCGATGTAAGTGGTATCAACCTTCGTGCCAGCGTTAAGTCACTTGCTGTTATTCTTAACGCAACTCCTCATGAACCTTGGCCGAATTCTTATCAGCAAGACGAAGAAAATACCGAATCTATCTATAAGGGTCAGTTCCTTGCAGCTTTCGGTCTTCAAATGCAGACTGATGAAGTTGATTTAACAGAGGCACTTCCTCTTTACAATAGTTCGGGCGATACATTCATTAACACAACTCCCGGTGCCGATGATAAGGACCTTGTTGTTTATGGTGCAACTAATGACCAGGAAACAGGTCCCTCACCCAGAACTAAGTTCATTATGCCTGAATGGGGTCTTCAGCCTGAAGAAACCTCAACAGATGTAACTTATACTTACAACTATTTTGGCGGCAGCAAATCAGAAACTGTTACTGTTCCTGCCGGTCAAGCACCAACAGCTCCGGAGAACACACCGGCAGTAGGACCCAAATCGGACGGCGCAGGCAAACACACCACCAAGACTTATTCTTGGCCGGATTTCGTTGAAGGCACAACAACCTATGATGAAATCGAAACGGTAAACACCGTTGATTGCGATATGCACGAAACCGAAGCTGCAGTTCCCGCAACTCACACAACACCTGGTAAAACAGCTGTTCAAACGTGCTCTGTTTGCGGCTACACCACAGGCGGCGAGGTAATTCCTGCAGATGCAAGTGCTCATGATTGGAAGGTAACAAGCCAAACCGATTCAACCTGCACAGTTCCGGGCGAAATTCACTACAGCTGCGTATGCGGCGAAACAAAGACCGAGTATAAAGATCTCGATCCTAACAACCATACAAATATCGTAACAGACGATGCTGTTGCTGCAACTTGCGTTGCAACCGGTTTAACAGCAGGTTCTCATTGCGCAGATTGTAATGTTGTAATCGTTGCTCAGCAGCAAACTCCTATTGATAAGAACAACCATGTTGGCGAAATCAAAACAGGCGTTAATGCTAAGGAAGCAACTCGCGGCGAAGACGGCTACACAGGCGATTCTGTATGCGCAGCTTGCGGCGATGTTGTTGCAAAGGGTCAGGTTATCCCTGCAACAGGCGTTATGATCACTGTTAATGCTTCCGATAAGGGCACAACAACTCTTAACGGCGAGGCTACAACAGGCGCAGCTCAGAAGGTTGCTTATGAGAAGGAATACACCCTCACCGCAACTCCTGCTGCAAACGCTAAGTTCGTTGGTTGGGAAGTAAACGGCAAGCTCGTTTCTAACCAGGCTACTTACACAACTGCTGCTTTCGCAGATGTAACTTACACACCTGTATTCGCAGCAGATGAGGCTAAGGCATTCAACGTAACATTCGTTGACCAGTTCAACAATGTTATCGCTAAGCTCAGCAATGAAGAAGTAGCAGCACTTGATGCTATGCCTACTCCTTATGAATATAAGGGCTTCACCTTCAAGGGCTGGAGCATGGATCTTGATGCAGTTAAGGCTCTCCAGGGTGCTGCAACAGTAGTTGCTTCTTACTCTAAGGATGAGGCTGCTTCCTACACCGTAACGGTTCCGGAAGGCTGCACAATCGCTGTTGGCGGCCAGGATATGGGCACAACGGCAACTGTTTCTCATGATGCTAAGGTAACTGTTAAGGCAGCTAACGAAGGCACATGGAAGATCAACGGCAAGGATGCCGCTTACGGCAGCGAATACACATTCTTCGTAACAGCTGATGTTAACGTTGAATTTGTTGAAGGCGCTGTAACAGCTCAGCCCGTTGTAACCGCAGTTGCAGCTGAAAAGCTTGCAGCTAACAAGGCAAGATTCCTTGCAACACGTTCCGTTCCTGAAGATTACAATCTTCTTGAATCCGGCTTCGTATTCGGCAAGGATGTTGCTGACACAGCTTCACTCGTTCTTGAAAATGTAGGCAACGGCGCTTACATCTATAAGAACAGCAATACCGCAGCAGACGGCCAGTTCGCTCTTACTCTTAAGACAACTGCTTCTTCTGTTTCGGCTCGTGCATACATCATCGTTGAAAAAGACGGTGTGTCACAGGTAATTTACGCAGAACCGCAAACTGCTACTCTCGGTGCTTAATTTAATTTAAGCATGAAATCGGCAGGGCTTCGGCTCTGCCGTATCAATAAACTAAACGGAGGTCTTTCATAATGAAAGAAGTTTACACAAAGCCCGTTGTAGAAGTTGAGCAGTTCCTCTCTGTTGATGTTATCACAACATCCACAGAAGAAGGCTACATTGAGTTCTAAGTAACTTCTGCAACTTGTTTTCCGCTTTCCCGCAAGAAAACGGAAATTTGCAAAATAAATCGCAAGATTTGGGAGGGCGCTTCGGCGCCCTCTTTTTTTGCGCCTTTTTTGCTAAAAGCACTGTTGCAACATATATTGCCGTTCCCCGGCGCCGAAACAAGCACCGTGCCGATGCAATTTGCTTTTCAAACCACAAAAGGCATGGCGGGTGTTTATCCTTTTTCCCAAAAAGCAAGCGCATTTCGGGAATCCGCTATTCAGTTTAAACGGTGCTTTGGCAACAAATTCGCCTTTCTCCTCGCGGGAAGTGGCTCAAGCGCTCGGATAAGGGGGTGGAAACAAGTGGTATACGGCATTGCAACAGTGCTCCTCACAAGTTCACCCCCGTTTCGCCGCGAATTAACAACTCTTGCCGCTTGACCTTACAGTGCGTTTATGATAAAATAAAAAAGCGGCAAATGCCGCCTTGCTCCTGCACGGCTGCGCAGGGCTTGCCTTATTTATTTTGCAGTCGGAAAGGTTAATGCACCTAATGGCAAAAAATAAAAAAGCGGCAAAAGCCGCTTCCGTTGATAAAAAAATAATCAGGCAATCCGCAAAGGAAATGTTTGAAAATCATAAGGGCGGAATTATCGCAATCGCCGTGCTGGCTGTTGTTATAATTGCGCTTATTATCGCCGTTGCCTGGGCTTCAAGCGATTCAAATCAATATAAGCTTTTTAATCAATTCGTGCCCTCGCAGTTGACTGATGATGCCACGGGAATCACTTTCTATGCAGAAAAGAACCCCGATTTTGTTTACGATGCCGAAACAAGCAATGTGCTTAATTCATTGAAGTATTATTATTATCCGGGCGGCGACACCTCGCACGAAAAAATGTATCTTTCAAACGGCACCTATTATTCCGAGGAAAAAGGCAGCGTGCATGTTGATGTCGGCTTTGTTTTGGCCGGCTTGAAAAATATAAATAAGCTCACCACCGGTCTGAAAATCGGTGCCGGCATTCTTGCCGCAGTTGTTGTGGCTGTGCTCATTTGGCTTTATTATCTTTCCTATAAAAAGCATGAGCAGGCCGAAAAGGAAAAAATCAGAAAGCGCTTTAATCAAAATCAAAAGCCCAAAGAGATTAAAGGCAAATCAAATAAATAATAAAAGGAGACCAACAACAATGATGTTACAACAATACTTACAACAAAGACAACAACAATTACAATACCAGTTAGAAAGAAAAGCAGAAATACAAAAAGAATACCAAACAACACAACAACAAATAAAACAATTAGAAGAACATCTAATAGCAATAGCAACTATATATAACGAAATAAACGAAGAAAGCATTAGACAAGAACTTGCAACAATAGAAGATTTACAAAAATCTACGGCTAAAAAGGAGAAATAATAATGTTTTTAACGGATTTAACGGAAAATGAACTTCATATTGTAATTTATAAACTTATAGAAAAGTATGTAAAAGAGTATATGAGAAACCCTCTTAACGTGCAAAATGTAGGTAAATTACATAGAGAATATAAAGAAGAACAGAAAGAAAGACAGTTGCACGACCTCGAAGATACTTCTATTAAAGAATTTACTTTTGAAGACTGGTTCAAATATAAGGTCGAAAAAGCCGTAACTGACAGTATTCTGCGTTAATTTTAATACAAATTTTTGTATAATTATAAATAAAATTGTATAATTATAACCAGGTGTGTTGTATATAGTGAAAATATAACTTTTGAAAAATTTTATACAATTTTTATACAAATTTACAATATTCATTAAACACAAAGTATAATATAGATGTAAACAAGGAAAAGTAACAGATGGACATACTTATAAACATATCTCCAAACACTGCTTATAAGGTAATATGTAAAGGTGCTGATGCTGTACTACTTCGTAAAATATTGCCAGTAGTACATACCGAACAAGATAGGGTATTTATATATGTAGGGAAAACAAAACAAAGTGTAATGCAAGTACCTAAACAATATAGACCTTTGATACGCAAATTTATGGGTAGAGTGATAGGGGTAGTAAAGCCTATAAAAGTAGAGCAAGTGTATAAGTCTGATTTCACTGGCGAAAATTTATTACAAGACAAGTTACAAATAACCGATGACGAATGCAGTGCTTTTATGCAGGAAAAACAACGGTCATCTATATTATACTTTAATAATAATGAATTAGAAATTTTCAAGCCTATATTGTTAGATGAATTTTATAGAATCGCAATGCAAAACAGGCAATATTTCTTAACTGAATTAAAGACAGTAATGAGTTGGGAGTATGTAGTGAGAAAATGAAACAGTATAAAATTGACGGCAGTAAAATTATAACAGTTGTTTATAATGATATATTTCCCTATATCATATTAGATGAGAATAAATGTATTCTTAAACTAATTAAAACAAAACACGAATTTGATTCCTATATAAAAGAACATAAAGGAGAAATATTTATAGATGTTAGAGAAGAATAAATTAAGAGATTTCAATATTAAAGAATTAACATTATTGCATAATTTAGAGAAAAACTTATTAACTGCGGACAGTGTAGATATTTATATTGATGTTACTTGTTGCGACGAAAATAAACTTTGTAAAGCGATTAAAGATATGGGTTACAATATAACACAAGACAAGTCTAAATTCGATTGTAACCATATTTATATCGTTAGTATTTAATACTTTATATTATATATATATTATATTATGTCAGCATTTCAAAGAGTTAAAGAAGAATTGTTACAATTACAGGAAAAAATATCTAAATTAGAAAGTTTTATGCACACGGCAAAATATGAAAGTTTAGATAAAGATATGCGGTATTATATGTACCGACAATTATTAGCAATGAGAGATTATGAAAGATGCTTAAAGGCAAGAATTCTCTTATGGCGAACAGAGGATTTAGAAGATGGAGAAAATTACCAGTGCAGTAAATGCAATAATAATACTTTCTATATTAAGAACTTTACCGACGAAGATGGCGTATTAAAAAGAATAGGTCTTTATTGTAGTAAATGCAATACGTGGAAGAAATGGGTTACGGTGGCAGAAGCCGCTAATTATCCTTCCGTCGGTTCAGAAGTAGAAGAAAAATTACCAGAAATTCTCATTATTAACGGGGTTAAATATAAGAAAGTTAGATAAATAATTTAATCTAATCTAACATATATTTTAATTAGGACAGTACATTGCAACTGTTTTTGAATATCCTTATATATAGATATATACAAGGAAAATAATTTTAATTAAAATTGCCCACAAAATATACAATAATAATATATTTAATTTACGAGGCGAAAGAAACAGACAATGAAGTCCTTATTATGCAATAAATCTGAGAAACCAAAAAAGTGCAAAGATTGTCAATTTTATAGATATCACTTAGATGATACAATGACCCCATCAGTTATTTGTATTGTAAATAACGCTATTAAATTTGATTTAACTGAATTATATAAAGTATGTCCTTTAATCGGCATAGATAAAAAATCTATAGAAAGGGGGTTGCAACGTTGAAAATAGTAAAAGGGTTATTTACAACTTTATTTATAATAGCGTTTATAATAACATTATTATTAAGTATATACTTTTTAACTCACGGCGGAGTAGAAGTTATACAATCGGCAATAAAAGAATACGGCTTTTTTGACGCGATATTAGAATTCTTTAAGAAATTATTTACAAAAATCGCATAATCGTAAGTAATATGATAGTGTACATAAACCTCAAAAGGAGCATATTATGGAACTTACGAATAAACAAGAACAAGTAGTATTTAATTCAATTAAATTAAATTGTCAACAATGTCTTAAACTTTCATCTGGAATTTGCCGTGGTGAAGGGTGTGAATTATTTGCATTAAAGCAAACACTCGACGATAAAATCAACGGCGAAGAAAAGAGGAGAGTAGAAACAATAAATAAACTCTCAAATAAATTAAATTCACAAAGAATAAAATTAAACAATTTGAGAAAAGAAAAAGAACAACTTGTACAACAAAGAAAATCAATATCTGAACTTATAAACAGATATTCAACTCAAATATATAACGCAGAAAAGAGTTATACAACAACTCAAAAAGAATTAGAAGCAATTAAGTACGGTAAACCTATTACAACAACAGTGCGTAAAAATAAACGCTCTAAATCTATAAATACACCAGAAGACCTTTATAATAAAATTATTGAATTAAAAAACGAATTAAGAAATACTAATAATCAAATGGAAAAGGTACGACTTTATAAGAGAATTTGGTATTATAACTCAAAACTCAAAGAAATTCAAAAATCAAATTTACAAAATAATCACTAATTATAGTATAATAAATTGTAAAGGAACTTTCAAAATAAAATAGCCAACAATGGTCGGGCAGGTAAAACCAAGTTAAACATAATGCAATCATAAATAAACTCCAAGGTTGATTTTGTACTGGTATGTCCTAAAACAACGATAAAAGATACACAAGATAAACACATTGGTAAAAAGACCATAAACACCTGCCCACCAATGTGTTTTAATTAAAAAACAAATGATAGACGATAAACCGGTTATTGTAACAGACAAACAAAAGATAAAAGAAATCAAAGAAGCACTAAAAACTTCTAAATGTACATTTACAATTGAATCAGCAGAAAAAGACAAATTTCCTGAAAATGCAAAAGAAATTTGGTTTAACCAAAATAAAGCACAAAAGAAGAAATAATTATGCGAGAGTGGCGGAATAGGAATACGCAAAGGTCTTAAAAACCTTGGAGGCAAAACTCGTGTGGGTTCAAGTCCCACCTTTCGCACCACGGTAAATATTAAAAGAGTTTTGGATTGCGGCAAATGCCGCCGCCCGGGAAGAATAGGGCGAGTGGAATGATTCTTTTTAATATTTTACTATTAAAAAATCGCGTGTGCTGAAATAAAGCAAGGGTTATTAACTAATTCGCGGTAAGTTAATTGTAACAAGATACTCAAAGTACAAGAGTATGGTAGTAGTTTGGAAGCGGTTCTACTACAACATTTTTAACAGGGCTACTTAGAAAACGAACGAGGGAAATATCGTGTCCGAAGTAAATTTAGCCCTACTTTATCGGGGTGTAGCGCAGTTTGGTAGCGCGTATGGCCTGGGACCATAAGGTTAGAAGTTCGAATCTTCTCACTCCGACCAAAACAAAAATATATGGACCTTTAGCACAGTTGGTTAGTGCGTTCGGCTCATAACCGAATGGTCCTTGGTTCGAGTCCAAGAAGGTCCACCAGGTATTCGTTTTGTAGGTTTGCTGTTACCGCTGTAATACAGTAATGAGAGAAAGATACGCGTTAAATATCTCATATCAAATCTACATATGCAGAAGTAGCACAATGGCAGTGCAATTGATTTGTAATCAATAGGTTGTCGGTCCAACTCCGACCTTCTGCTCCAGCATAATGGCGTATAGTGTAATGGTCAGCACAATGGACTTTGACTCCGTTAGTAATAGTTCAAATCTATTTACGCCTGCCACAAGTGGTTGCATATCTCCACTAAATATAAGGTATGCTGACGCCAGTGAAAGTGCTGTAAAAACTCCTGCTTGGGTAAATGTTGGAGGACGTGGTTGATTTTACCCTACACCACACAAATCGGGTTAAGTCGATATTTACGTTGGGGTGTCTCGTTCCCAAAACTCTTTTTAGAGATTACGACTATTCGAGGCTGACTGTCGAACAAAGATTCGTCCAAAGCTCGAGATACGGCAAGAGGAGCAATGAAGGTGAGTGGCCTATTCCTTCTAAATAATACTTTACTTATCAGCTCCATATCATAATCGTTCATTGATTTAACTCCGGGAGAAACAGCCAGTAGAAATATTGGCTGTTTTTTCTTTTACAAAATTGCTATAAAATATAGTATAATTTATTGTAAAGGATATACGAAATTGTATATAATAAAATAAACTAAATAAAAGTGAGGTAAGCGTAATGTTTTATAACATTCTAAAGCGTGAGAACAATGTTCTTGTATTAACTAAAATTCCATCAGACAAAAATTTTAACGAACTTAAATACAGTTATTCCAGAATCCCTATGTCAGATACTGATACTGAAAATCTTTTGAAATGGCTTAAAGACAAAGGGGAAGAGGATATTGTATTTAATTTTATGAAAAACGGTAAAACCGAAATCGACCCTAAGAAATATCCAGAAGTTTTACAATCATTTTTTAAGAAAATAGCAATAGCAAAAGAAAACGGGAATTATGAAGATGTTCCTAATAAAGTATTAGATTCTGATATCCCTGGTACTTCTGCATTGTTACGCAATAAAGATAAAACAGTTATTAAAATTGTAAGAAGAAGTGACGATAAAACTAAACTGAATAAAGTCTGTATTTCAAATGCGATAAGGGAAAACTTTTTCCGCGACGCAAAAGCACTACACGGCAGACCTGTAAGTGGTAATTATTGTATTTACATTGAAGACGGAGAAGCGTTTTATTACTGGAATAATCTTATGGATAATATTTATTATAACCTTTATAATAAAGTCACTTCTAATAAAGATTTGAAGGCACAAATAACCGATGGCGTATTTATGTGCGAAATGGATAGTAGATTATCTTTACCACAAGCACGAAATTATAAAATGTGCGGCGGGTGTAAAAATTGTACTAAATGCTGGAATAAACAAAATAAAGAATATCTAAATAAAAACTTCGGTACAAATTATTAAGGGGATAATAATTATGCAGAGAGATGTATTGAATGACGACTTTAACGGATTTACTCACAAATATAAATATAACGCTGTATTAAAAGATGTTAAGATTTGTGCTCACAATTATTATAACCGACTTCACCCTTATCAGGCGAGCGTAATGAAGATAAATAAACTTATCAAAGAAGTAATGGAAGAAACAGGACTTGATGAATTAGACAGTGCTGAAATATTAAGAAGACGACTCAGATTTCAATACAGAGATGCATTAGAAGACGGGAGGATAAAAGAATGATTATAACAAGAAAAGTAGCGTGTTTAGGTACAATAGATGATTTCAAGAGATTTACAAATTCATATAATCTTGGAGTATCTTATATAGGAAAACCCAAAGCAATGGATATTAACGGCACTTGTTATTATCTTATAAATAACGATACTGATTTTGAGAATACTAAGTTCGATGGGTATTGTATAATAAATGAAGAATGGAAAAGGATAATTAACTTATATAATATAGTTGATAATAGGACAATATAAGGAGTACAAAAATGACTGAAAAAGAAGCGATTGAAGAAGCCAAAAACGTTCTTGTTTCTATGTTCGGGGCGGTTGTGCCTGCACTCGAAGAACGCGATGATGACCCGACGTGTGATGCTGCTGACGATTATACAATAGGTTTTGCTACTTATTTAATGCAGAAACGGTGCGATGAAGTCGATAGACTGCAATCTGAAATCAAACAGCTTGAAAAAGAAAACAAGCAACTAAAAACCGAGTGTACCTTACTTGATGACGAACTGCGTATTGCAAGGCAGGGAACAATTGATGTATTGAATAAGTTGAAAGAGAAATTCAAAGGTTATGAAGCGTGGTATTACGACGGAATAGAAGAAAGTTATCACGATTTGGAAGAAGAAATCAATGAATTTATAAAGGAGTTGATTAGCAATGACAAAGGTAAGAGTTGAAATTGAAGTACCAGAAAATTGTAAAGATTGTATGATGTTCTATGGTGAAGACAGATACTGTGACCTATTTGATTGTTTTATAACGTATGATGAAGACGCTGACAATTTCAATCGTTGTGATAAATGTAAACAAGCGGAGGTAGAAAATGACACTTAAAGAATTATTGATACAATACGGATACACGACTGACCCCGTTAAGGAAGCAGACATTATAGAAAAGTGGTTTGTTGAGAACGACTTTGAAGATTTAGGACTATCTATGATTGCTCGCTTGTCGGCGAAGAAAATCAAGAAATTACAAGATAAGTTGTCGTTCGCACAGTCGTGGATTCCAAACAAAATTGATATGAACGTGAACAAAGAGTTTGCTAACGATAAGACAACTGCTGATATGTTAAATAAAATTACAACATATTGTATGCTTTCTATGCCGTTACCAGACAGTGTTCTTGATTGGGCAAAAGAAAATATTCCTAACATAAACGTGCCAAAATTCTTTTTTATGCCGACAGTAAAATATCTTAGAAAAAGATATAATATAGAGTTTAAGGATAAACCAGAATGGGATTTTTAGGAGAACAAACCTATTTGAGCAGGAGAATAAAATGGGATACAGACATTATTTTTATTTGGTTAAAAAATCGGATATAGAAAAATGCAACAATATAAGTCTTAGCGAATTAAAACGACAGTATGGGGACACTGATAGTGGTTATATAGATTTCGATGAAATTTTTTCACGGACCGAAATATTTGAATTCGGCAAGTTATATTATGAAGATACCGCCGAAAGAATATACAACACCGGCAAACCATTATTTGGCGACAAAGATTGCCAGGAATATTTTGAAGATTATTACCCTTTCGTTGTCGGTAAAGAAGGGTTGTTAGAAGCAATTAAGATATATAAGGAAAAGGCCATAAGTGCTTATCAATCGCTTTTAGGGGACGGACAAGAGGTGCAGTACCCATTGGGTATAACTATGACCGAGGATATATCTGAACACGATAAAATGAAGCAATTTGTAGAGGGTAGACTTTACTGGCTACAAAATCAGTTTGAAAATATAGATGAGTCAAACAAATATAAGGTGTCCAAAAGTTATATATACGAACACGCAATCTTTAATTTAATTCATTTACTAAAAGTTATTGATTGGGATAACGAAACTATTTTATTTTATGGGTGGTAATAAATGAAAACGATTTACGCAATAGATTATTTAGATAAATTTTTCACAGTAGAAATTCCTGTTATGTCTGAAAATGATACTATGTATTTCTTAGATTATGACAGACTAACATACGAACAAAAGTATGCAACGGATTGGAATATAGTGTTAGATAAAGATAAAGAAGGAACTTATAACTGGACAACAGACAAAGATAATTTTAATCAATTAAAAGAAAATTTTGTTAAAAATAGAATATCACAGTTACAAGAAGATGTAAATTATGCAAATTCGGTATTAAATACCGCTGTTGCAAGTGCATATGAATTAGGTGTTAACTGATGAATAATTTATCTAATATAGGTATGTTATATATTGTTATATACATATTATACTCTCTTGGCTTTATATTAACGGTAACCGGTGCTTTACTAAATGAAGCAATATCGTTCGGGTGTGGTATAATATGTACTATGGTAAGTATATTTTATTTGCTGTTCGGTATCTTTTCGGCGAGTGAAAAATGAAAAAGAAATTAGAAGAATTTACATTAAGACAATTAAAAGATTTATGTGAAGAACAAAAGGATTGTGAAACCTGTCCTATTGGCAAAGTAACAAAAGTATTTTGCGAAATATTAAAATCAGATTTATCAAATGAAATAGAATTTGGAGTAGTTGTAAAACCTACATATTACTTAAACAACATAACAACAGTTATAAATAACAGAATACCTAATATAGAAGTTGTTAAATATAAAGATCTGTATATCACCGGGGGCGAAAGGGATAAAGTATCATTATTCTTCACTGTTCGCCCTGGACAAAGATACGCATATATTCCTCGTATAACATTTAAGGTAGAATATACTTATTATAAAAGTAATTTTAATATCGACCTTGTAACTTGGAATAGTTTAAGTGATATATATTTAATAGTATATTCTGATAGGAGAAGAAAATGAAAAAGTATAATTATCACGACACAACAGAAGAATATCTTATAGGTGTTCTTAATCATTTTGCTCAAATGGGTTATCGAATATTAACCGTAATACCTGAAATATATAAAGGAACTCAAATATATAAAATAATATATGAGGAAGAGACATAATGACGGTAGATTATATTATTCACATATTAACAGTTACTAAGGATACATTAGAGGCGTATAAAAAAGCAAAAGGTGAAGAAAAATTACGACTTGCTGAAAAACTACGACCTCTTTTACTTTATGTTTCAAAAAATTTATCAGAATTTTCAAATAAATTTTATAATTAACCCCTTAAAATAGTTTACAAAATTAAAAAAATAATATATAATATAATTGTAAATAAGGAAA
>OGPN01000434.1_pt1 | contig 29746 bp, 20 predicted proteins | sample 1552941 | NCBI WGS metagenome assembly OGPN01 (sample SAMEA2580220, study PRJEB22360) | human gut metagenome | biome: human gut; feature: human-associated habitat; material: faeces | place: Denmark | collected 2008/2010
CAACAACCGGTTGCACCGCAGCAGCAATATCAGCAGCCACAACAACCGGTTGCACCGCAGCAGCAATATCAGCAGCCACAACAACCGGTTGCACAGCAGCCGCAGTATCAGCAGCCACAACAGCCGGTTACACAGCAGCCGCAGTATCAGCAGCCGCAACAGCCGGTTGTACCACAGCCGCAATATCAGCAGCCGCAACAGCCAGTTGCGCCACAGCCGCAGGATACCCTGCTTCATCCGCTGTTGATGCGTAATGGCGACAGCCGTCCGTTGCATAAACCGACGACGCCACTGCCTTCTCTGGATTTGCTGACACCGCCGCCGAGCGAAGTGGAGCCGGTAGATACCTTTGCGCTTGAACAAATGGCGCGCCTGGTAGAAGCGCGTCTGGCTGATTTCCGTATTAAAGCCGATGTTGTCAATTACTCTCCGGGGCCAGTTATCACTCGCTTTGAATTGAACCTGGCACCGGGCGTAAAAGCGGCGCGCATTTCTAACTTGTCACGTGACCTTGCCCGTTCACTTTCGACGGTGGCGGTGCGTGTCGTTGAAGTTATTCCTGGCAAACCCTATGTAGGTCTGGAGTTACCGAATAAAAAACGACAAACCGTTTATCTGCGCGAGGTTTTGGATAACGCCAAATTCCGCGATAATCCGTCGCCATTAACCGTGGTGCTGGGTAAAGATATCGCCGGTGAGCCGGTGGTTGCCGATCTGGCGAAAATGCCGCACTTGTTGGTTGCGGGGACTACCGGTTCCGGTAAGTCTGTCGGGGTGAACGCGATGATCCTGAGCATGCTTTATAAAGCACAGCCAGAAGATGTGCGTTTCATCATGATCGACCCGAAAATGCTGGAGCTTTCGGTTTATGAAGGCATTCCGCACCTGTTAACGGAAGTTGTTACTGATATGAAAGATGCCGCCAACGCGCTGCGCTGGTGTGTTAACGAGATGGAGCGTCGTTATAAACTGATGTCTGCGCTGGGTGTGCGTAATCTGGCGGGTTATAACGAAAAAATTGCTGAAGCCGATCGCATGATGCGTCCGATTCCAGACCCGTACTGGAAGCCGGGTGATAGTATGGATGCGCAGCATCCGGTGCTGAAAAAAGAACCGTACATAGTGGTGTTGGTGGACGAATTTGCCGACCTGATGATGACGGTAGGTAAAAAAGTGGAAGAGCTGATAGCACGTCTGGCGCAAAAAGCTCGTGCCGCGGGTATCCACCTCGTACTGGCAACGCAGCGTCCATCGGTTGATGTTATTACTGGTCTGATTAAAGCGAATATTCCGACCCGTATCGCCTTTACCGTATCCAGTAAGATTGACTCACGTACCATTCTTGATCAGGCTGGTGCGGAATCACTGCTGGGTATGGGGGATATGCTCTACTCTGGGCCGAACTCCACTTTGCCGGTACGTGTCCATGGTGCTTTTGTTCGCGATCAAGAAGTTCATGCCGTGGTGCAGGACTGGAAAGCGCGTGGTCGCCCACAGTATGTTGATGGCATCACCTCCGACAGCGAAAGCGAAGGTGGCGCGGGCGGTTTCGATGGCGCTGAAGAGCTGGATCCGTTGTTCGATCAGGCGGTGCAGTTTGTCACTGAAAAACGCAAAGCATCAATTTCTGGCGTACAGCGTCAGTTCCGCATTGGTTATAACCGTGCAGCGCGTATTATCGAACAGATGGAAGCGCAGGGGATTGTCAGCGAACAGGGGCACAACGGTAATCGTGAAGTGCTGGCCCCACCGCCGTTTGACTAATTAATGCATCGTAGGCCGGATAAGGCGCGGTAGCGTCGCATCCGGCAATCTGGTAACTGAAAATTCAGTATTTTCTTCTTTCCTCAAGCTGATTATTAGCCTGGAATAGAGAGTCGAGGGAGCTCCCGGTCGGGAGTGACGTAATTTGAGGAATAATGATGAAAAAAATTGCCATCACCTGTGCATTACTCTCAAGCTTAGTAGCAAGCAGCGTTTGGGCTGATGCCGCAAGCGATCTTAAAAGCCGCCTGGATAAAGTCAGCAGCTTCCACGCCAGCTTCACACAGAAAGTGACTGACGGTAGCGGCGCGGCGGTGCAGGAAGGTCAGGGCGATCTGTGGGTGAAACGTCCAAACTTATTCAACTGGCATATGACTCAACCTGATGAAAGCATTCTGGTTTCTGACGGTAAAACACTGTGGTTCTATAACCCGTTCGTTGAGCAAGCTACGGCAACCTGGCTGAAAGATGCCACCGGTAATACGCCGTTCATGCTGATTGCCCGCAACCAGTCCAGCGACTGGCAGCAGTACAATATCAAACAGAATGGCGATGACTTTGTTCTGACGCCGAAAGCCAGCAATGGCAATCTGAAGCAGTTCACCATTAACGTGGGACGTGATGGCACAATCCATCAGTTTAGCGCGGTGGAGCAGGACGATCAGCGCAGCAGTTATCAGCTGAAATCCCAGCAAAATGGGGCTGTGGATGCAGCGAAATTTACCTTCACCCCGCCGCAAGGCGTCACGGTAGATGATCAACGTAAGTAGAGGCACCTGAGTGAGCAATCTGTCGCTCGATTTTTCGGATAATACTTTTCAACCCCTGGCCGCGCGTATGCGGCCAGAAAATTTAGCACAGTATATCGGCCAGCAACATTTGCTGGCTGTGGGGAAGCCGTTGCCGCGCGCTATCGAAGCCGGGCATCTGCATTCTATGATCCTCTGGGGGCCGCCGGGTACCGGCAAAACAACCCTCGCTGAAGTGATTGCCCGCTATGCGAACGCTGATGTGGAACGTATTTCTGCCGTCACCTCTGGCGTGAAAGAGATTCGCGAGGCGATCGAACGCGCTCGGCAAAACCGCAATGCAGGTCGCCGCACTATTCTTTTTGTTGACGAAGTTCACCGTTTCAACAAAAGCCAGCAGGATGCATTTCTGCCACATATTGAAGACGGCACCATCACTTTTATTGGCGCAACCACTGAAAACCCGTCGTTTGAGCTTAATTCGGCACTGCTTTCCCGTGCCCGTGTCTATCTGTTGAAATCCCTGAGTACAGAGGATATTGAGCAAGTACTAACTCAGGCGATGGAAGACAAAACCCGTGGCTATGGTGGTCAGGATATTGTTCTGCCAGATGAAACACGACGCGCCATTGCTGAACTGGTGAATGGCGACGCGCGCCGGGCGTTAAATACGCTGGAAATGATGGCGGATATGGCCGAAGTCGATGATAGCGGTAAGCGGGTCCTGAAGCCTGAATTACTGACCGAAATCGCCGGTGAACGTAGCGCCCGCTTTGATAACAAAGGCGATCGCTTTTACGATCTGATTTCCGCATTGCATAAGTCGGTACGTGGTAGCGCACCCGATGCGGCGCTCTACTGGTATGCGCGAATTATTACCGCCGGTGGCGATCCGTTATATGTCGCGCGTCGTTGCCTGGCAATTGCTTCCGAAGATGTCGGCAATGCCGACCCACGGGCGATGCAGGTGGCAATTGCGGCCTGGGATTGCTTTACTCGCGTTGGCCCGGCGGAAGGTGAACGCGCCATTGCTCAGGCGATTGTTTACCTGGCCTGCGCGCCAAAAAGCAACGCTGTCTACACTGCGTTTAAAGCCGCGCTGGCCGATGCTCGCGAACGTCCGGATTATGACGTGCCGGTTCATTTGCGTAATGCGCCGACGAAATTAATGAAGGAAATGGGCTACGGGCAGGAATATCGTTACGCTCATGATGAAGCAAACGCTTATGCTGCCGGTGAGGTTTACTTCCCGCCGGAAATAGCACAAACACGCTATTATTTCCCGACAAACAGGGGCCTTGAAGGCAAGATTGGCGAAAAGCTCGCCTGGCTGGCTGAACAGGATCAAAATAGCCCCATAAAACGCTACCGTTAATGTTATCGTTGCGGTAATGTTGTTAATGTATCCCTGTGGTCGCAGGCTGTGGCCACATCTCCCATTTAATTCGATAAGCACAGGATAAGCATGCTCGATCCCAATCTGCTGCGTAATGAGCCAGACGCAGTCGCTGAAAAACTGGCACGCCGGGGCTTTAAGCTGGATGTAGATAAGCTGGGCGCTCTTGAGGAGCGTCGTAAAGTATTGCAGGTCAAAACGGAAAACCTGCAAGCGGAGCGTAACTCCCGATCGAAATCCATTGGCCAGGCGAAAGCGCGCGGGGAAGATATCGAGCCTTTACGTCTGGAAGTGAACAAACTGGGCGAAGAGCTGGATGCAGCAAAAGCCGAGCTGGGTGCTTTACAGGCTGAAATTCGCGATATCGCGCTAACCATCCCTAACCTGCCTGCAGATGAAGTGCCGGTAGGTAAAGACGAAAATGACAACGTTGAAGTCAGTCGCTGGGGCACCCCGCGTGAGTTTGACTTTGAAGTTCGTGACCATGTGACGCTGGGTGAAATGCACTCTGGCCTCGACTTTGCAGCCGCAGTTAAGTTGACTGGTTCCCGCTTTGTGGTAATGAAAGGGCAGATTGCTCGCATGCACCGCGCACTGTCGCAGTTTATGCTGGATCTGCATACCGAACAGCATGGCTACAGTGAGAACTATGTTCCGTACCTGGTTAACCAGGACACGCTGTACGGTACGGGTCAGCTGCCGAAATTTGCTGGCGATCTGTTCCATACTCGTCCGCTGGAAGAAGAAGCAGACACCAGTAACTATGCGCTGATCCCAACGGCAGAAGTTCCGCTGACCAACCTGGTACGCGGTGAAATCATCGATGAAGATGATCTGCCAATTAAGATGACCGCCCACACCCCATGTTTCCGTTCTGAAGCTGGTTCATATGGTCGTGACACTCGTGGTCTGATCCGTATGCACCAGTTCGACAAAGTTGAAATGGTGCAGATCGTGCGCCCGGAAGACTCAATGGCGGCGCTGGAAGAGATGACCGGTCATGCGGAAAAAGTCCTGCAGCTGCTGGGCCTGCCGTACCGTAAAATCATCCTTTGTACTGGCGACATGGGCTTTGGCGCTTGCAAAACTTATGACCTGGAAGTATGGATCCCGGCACAGAACACCTACCGCGAGATCTCTTCCTGCTCCAACGTTTGGGATTTCCAGGCACGTCGTATGCAGGCACGTTGCCGCAGCAAGTCGGACAAGAAAACCCGTCTGGTTCATACCCTGAACGGTTCTGGTCTTGCTGTTGGTCGTACGCTTGTTGCAGTAATGGAAAACTATCAGCAGGCTGATGGTCGTATTGAAGTACCAGAAGTTCTGCGTCCGTATATGAATGGACTGGAATATATTGGCTAATACCCAATTTTTCTGAATCTAAAAAGCGCCTGCGGGCGCTTTTTTTGTCTCCCTTTGATACCGAACAATAATTACTCCTCACTTACAAGTAATACTACTTTCGAGTGAAAATCCACCTATCTCTTTGATTTTCAAATTATTCGATGTATACAAGCCTATATAGCGATCTGCTATAGAAATAATTACACAATACGGTTTGTTACTGGAATCAATCGTGAGCAAGCTTGAGTGAGCCATTATGAAAACGAAAATCCCTGATGCGGTATTGGCTGCTGAGGTGAGTCGCCGTGGTTTGGTAAAAACGACAGCGATCGGCGGCCTGGCAATGGCCAGCAGCGCATTAACATTACCTTTTAGTCGGATTGCGCACGCTGTCGATAACGCCATTCCAACAAAATCAGACGAAAAGGTTATCTGGAGCGCCTGTACAGTTAACTGTGGTAGTCGCTGCCCGCTACGTATGCACGTCGTGGACGGTGAAATCAAATATGTTGAAACGGATAATACTGGCGATGACAACTATGACGGCCTGCACCAGGTGCGCGCCTGTCTGCGTGGGCGTTCCATGCGTCGCCGTGTCTACAATCCGGACCGCCTGAAATATCCGATGAAACGAGTCGGGGCGCGCGGTGAAGGCAAATTCGAGCGCATTAGCTGGGAAGAAGCCTACGACATCATCGCGACCAATATGCAGCGCCTGATCAAAGAGTACGGCAACGAATCCATCTATCTGAACTATGGCACCGGTACGCTGGGTGGCACCATGACCCGCTCCTGGCCGCCGGGAAATACCCTGGTCGCGCGCCTGATGAACTGCTGCGGCGGTTATCTGAACCATTATGGCGACTACTCCTCCGCGCAAATTGCGGAAGGTCTGAACTATACCTACGGCGGCTGGGCAGATGGTAACAGCCCGTCGGATATCGAAAACAGTAAACTGGTAGTGCTGTTTGGTAATAACCCTGGCGAAACGCGAATGAGTGGCGGTGGGGTGACTTACTATCTTGAACAGGCGCGCCAGAAATCTAATGCTCGCATGATCATCATCGATCCGCGCTATACCGACACCGGTGCCGGGCGCGAAGATGAGTGGATCCCTATTCGTCCGGGAACAGATGCCGCACTGGTTAACGGTCTGGCGTATGTCATGATCACCGAAAACCTGGTGGATCAGGCATTCCTCGATAAATATTGCGTTGGCTACGACGAGAAAACACTGCCAGCCAGTGCGCCGAAAAATGGTCACTATAAAGCTTATATTCTGGGTGAAGGGCCAGATGGCGTGGCTAAAACGCCGGAATGGGCCTCGCAAATAACCGGTGTTCCGGCAGACAAAATCATCAAACTGGCTCGTGAAATCGGCAGTACCAAACCGGCGTTTATCAGCCAGGGATGGGGCCCGCAGCGTCATGCTAACGGTGAAATCGCAACCCGTGCTATCTCGATGCTGGCGATTCTGACCGGTAACGTTGGTATTAACGGGGGGAACAGCGGCGCGCGCGAAGGTTCATACAGCTTACCGTTTGTCCGTATGCCGACTCTCGAAAACCCGATCCAGACCAGCATTTCTATGTTTATGTGGACCGATGCCATTGAACGTGGCCCGGAAATGACGGCGCTGCGTGATGGTGTGCGCGGGAAAGATAAGCTGGATGTGCCGATCAAAATGATCTGGAATTATGCCGGTAACTGCCTGATTAATCAGCATTCTGAAATCAACCGTACCCATGAAATCCTTCAGGATGATAAGAAGTGCGAGCTGATTGTGGTTATCGACTGCCACATGACCTCATCGGCGAAATATGCTGACATCCTGCTGCCTGACTGCACCGCTTCAGAACAGATGGACTTTGCACTGGATGCATCCTGCGGGAATATGTCTTACGTGATTTTCAACGATCAGGTGATTAAACCGCGCTTTGAATGTAAGACCATCTATGAAATGACCAGCGAACTGGCAAAACGTCTTGGCGTTGAGCAACAGTTTACTGAGGGCCGTACCCAGGAAGAGTGGATGCGGCATCTGTATGCCCAGTCGCGGGAAGCGATTCCTGAACTGCCAACGTTTGAAGAGTTCCGTAAGCAGGGGATTTTTAAAAAGCGCGACCCACAAGGGCATCACGTTGCTTATAAAGCTTTCCGTGAAGATCCGCAGGCAAATCCACTGACCACGCCATCGGGGAAAATTGAGATTTATTCGCAGGCGCTGGCTGACATTGCCGCTACCTGGGAATTGCCAGAAGGTGATGTGATCGATCCACTGCCGATCTATACGCCGGGTTTTGAAAGTTATCAGGATCCGCTGAACAAACAGTATCCGCTGCAGCTTACGGGTTTCCACTATAAATCTCGCGTTCACTCAACTTACGGCAACGTTGATGTGCTGAAAGCAGCTTGCCGTCAGGAAATGTGGATCAACCCGCTTGATGCGCAAAAACGCGGTATCAGCAACGGCGATAAAGTCAGGATCTTTAATGATCGTGGTGAGGTTCATATTGAGGCGAAAGTGACGCCCCGAATGATGCCGGGTGTGGTCGCACTGGGTGAAGGTGCCTGGTATGACCCGGATACAAAACGTGTCGATAAGGGCGGTTGTATTAACGTACTGACCACTCAACGTCCGTCTCCTCTCGCTAAGGGGAATCCGTCACATACAAACCTTGTTCAGGTTGAAAAGGTGTAAGGAGTAACCGATGACAACCCAGTATGGATTTTTTATTGATTCCAGCCGTTGCACCGGTTGCAAAACCTGCGAGCTGGCTTGTAAAGACTACAAAGATTTGACGCCAGAAGTCAGCTTCCGCCGCATTTATGAATATGCTGGTGGCGACTGGCAGGAAGATAACGGTGTCTGGCACCAGAACGTGTTTGCCTACTATCTGTCGATTTCATGTAACCACTGTGAAGATCCGGCTTGTACTAAAGTCTGCCCGAGCGGTGCGATGCATAAACGTGAAGATGGTTTTGTTGTGGTCGATGAAGATGTATGCATTGGCTGCCGTTACTGTCATATGGCTTGCCCGTATGGCGCACCGCAATATAACGAAACGAAAGGCCATATGACCAAATGCGATGGTTGTTATGACCGTGTTGCGGAGGGAAAAAAACCGATCTGCGTAGAGTCCTGCCCGCTACGGGCGCTGGATTTCGGCCCTATCGACGAGCTGCGTAAAAAACATGGCGATCTGGCGGCCGTTGCGCCGTTGCCGCGAGCTCACTTTACCAAACCGAATATTGTGATCAAACCCAATGCCAACAGCCGCCCAACCGGGGATACCACTGGCTATCTGGCAAACCCGAAGGAGGTGTGAGATGGGAAGTGGATGGCATGAATGGCCGCTGATGATCTTCACGGTCTTCGGGCAATGTGTCGCGGGTGGTTTTATCGTTCTGGCTTTGGCGCTGCTCAAAGGCGACCTGCGAGCAGAAGCCCAGCAGCGTGTTATCGCCTGCATGTTGGGTTTATGGGTGCTGATGGGCATTGGCTTTATCTCCTCTATGCTTCATCTTGGTTCACCGATGCGCGCTTTTAACTCGCTCAATCGGGTAGGGGCTTCAGCACTCAGTAACGAAATCGCCAGCGGTTCGATCTTTTTTGCTGTAGGCGGCATCGGCTGGTTGCTGGCAATGCTGAAAAAGCTTTCACCGGCATTGCGTACGCTTTGGCTGGTGGTGACGATGGTTCTTGGCGTAGTCTTTGTCTGGATGATGGTGCGTGTGTATAACAGCATCGATACAGTACCCACCTGGTACAGCATCTGGACACCGATGGGCTTCTTCCTGACGATGTTTATGGGCGGCCCGTTACTGGGTTACCTGTTGCTGAGTCTGGCTGGCGTCGATGGCTGGGCGATGCGTCTGCTGCCAGCCATTTCTGTTCTGGCACTGGTAGTGAGTGGCGTGATGTCAGTGATGCAGGGCGCAGAGCTGGCGACTATTCATAGCTCTGTGCAGCAGGCCGCAGCGCTGGTGCCGGACTATGGTGCGCTGATGTCCTGGCGGATCGTGCTTTTGGCCGTTGCCCTGTGCGTGTGGATTGCACCACAGCTAAAAGGTTATCAGCCTGCGGTTCCGCTACTTTCTGTATCATTCATTCTGCTTCTGGCAGGGGAATTAATCGGTCGTGGCGTATTCTATGGTTTGCATATGACCGTGGGGATGGCTGTCGCAAATTAATCAGTAACAACCGGGGTTTCGGCCCCGGTTCGCTTTTATTTCTGCTTCGTTAACGTGTCATAACTGGTCATCAAGTTACGATAATCAGGAATGTGGTTAGAGAACAACGTCGCCAGTCCTTCAATATCATTACGCCAGTCGCGATGCAGCTCGCACGCCACGCCGAACCATGTCATCAATTGCGCACCAGCTTGCGACATGCGATCCCATGCCGAATGCCGGGTAATTTCATTAAAGGTCCCTGACGCGTCAGTCACGACAAAGACGTCAAACCCTTCTTCAATGGCTGAAAGCGCCGGGAATGCCACGCAAACTTCGGTTACCACACCGGCAATAATTAACTGTTTTTTACCTGTCGCTTTGACAGCTTTTACAAAATCTTCGTTATCCCAGGCGTTAATATTTCCCGGGCGAGCAATGTAAGGTGCATCGGGGAATTGTGCTTTCAGTTCTGGAACTAATGGGCCGTTAGGACCGGTTTCAAAACTGGTGGTAAGAATAGTTGGTAAGTTGAAATACTTAGCCAGGTCACCCAGCGCCAGCACGTTATTTTTAAACTTATCGGGTTCGATATCCCGTACAAGGGAAAGTAAACCAGCCTGGTGATCAACAAGCAAAACGGCAGCATCATTTTTATCAAGACGAACATACGGTTTGGTCATCCTCTTCTCCTTTCGAGAGTCAGTGGTACGTCTAAATCGGTCAGACGCGATGCATTGCTCTGAAAGCATAGACGGGAAATATGAGTTTGCTGTGACCATGAAATTTTTCGACTGAACGAAGCGTATGAAATTTGTGTTAGATCAATAAAAACAATCAGATGAGATTAATCGTCTCTTCAGCATTGGCGTTATGAATGAGTAATATAAATCGATAATACCGCCGCTGCGATATGCGCGTATTTTCACCCATTGACAATGTTTTTGGCGGTGGCATGATGCGCATGAAATTTGAACTTCCTCACGGTTTTAATTCATGTCCACGTATACCCGGCCTGTCATGCTTTTGCTGTCTGGCCTGCTTTTGTTGACTCTGGCGATCGCGGTGTTAAATACACTCGTGCCGCTTTGGCTCGCCCAGGAACACATGTCTACATGGCAGGTAGGCGTTGTCAGCTCATCCTATTTTACCGGCAACCTTGTCGGTACATTGCTGACAGGGTATGTCATTAAACGCATTGGCTTTAACCGCAGCTATTATCTGGCCTCCTTCATTTTTGCCGCTGGCTGTGCCGGCCTTGGCCTGATGATTGGATTCTGGAGTTGGTTGGCGTGGCGTTTTGTCGCTGGCATCGGCTGTGCCATGATTTGGGTGGTTGTTGAGAGTGCGCTGATGTGCAGTGGGACGTCGCGTAACCGCGGGCGGTTGCTTGCTGCGTATATGATGGTTTATTACGTCGGAACGTTTTTAGGCCAGTTACTGGTCAGCAAAGTCTCAACCGAGTTGATGAGTGTATTGCCGTGGGTTACAGGTTTGACGTTGGCAGGAATCTTACCGCTGTTGTTTACGCGTGTCCTGAATCAGCAGACTGAAAACCATGATTCGACGTCAATTACGTCAATGCTAAAACTCCGTCAGGCGCGGCTTGGCGTGAATGGCTGCATTATCTCAGGAATCGTGCTGGGATCTCTATATGGCCTGATGCCGCTGTACCTCAATCACAAAGGGGTGAGCAATGCCAGCATTGGTTTCTGGATGGCGGTACTGGTCAGTGCGGGTATCCTCGGACAATGGCCGATTGGACGTCTGGCGGATAAGTTTGGTCGACTGCTGGTGTTGCGTGTTCAGGTCTTTGTCGTCATTCTCGGCAGTATTGCGATGCTTAGCCAGGCGGCGATGGCCCCAGCGTTATTCATCCTCGGTGCCGCTGGCTTTACGCTATATCCGGTGGCGATGGCCTGGGCTTGTGAGAAAGTTGAACATCATCAACTGGTAGCGATGAACCAGGCCTTATTGTTGAGCTATACCGTGGGAAGTCTGCTTGGCCCGTCATTTACCGCTATGCTAATGCAGAATTTCTCCGATAATTTATTATTTATCATGATCGCCAGCGTATCGTTTATCTATTTGCTGATGCTGCTTCGCAACGCCGGTCATACGCCGAAACCCGTTGCTCACGTGTAAATGAATTCAAGCAGAGTGTGAACTTACTGTTTCACACTCTGCTTTTTTGTGCACAAAAAAGCGGCAACTCAATAAAGTTGCCGCTTTACGGGGAAATTAGAACATGACCTTATGACCGTACTGCTCAAGAATGCCTTTCACGCGTTCCATGGTCTCTTTCTTCGGTGGTTTTACACCGTCGAGCTTGTACTCTTCGCCCATTGCCACCCATTTGTGTTTGCCCAGTTCGTGGTAGGGGAGGAGCTCGATTTTCTCAACGTTGCCCATATCACGGGTAAATTCACCAAGGCGATGCGCTGAATCGTCATCGTCAGACCAGCCTGGGACAACAACATAGCGGATCCACACCTTCACATTTTTGTTCGCCAGATATTTAGCGAACTCCAGCGTGCGGTGGTTGGAAACTCCAACCAGATTTTGGTGGATCTCGTCGTTCATCTGTTTGAGATCGAGCATTACCAGGTCGGTTACTTCCAGCAGTTCATCAATCACCGGATCGTAACGACGAACAAAACCGTTGGTGTCCAGACAGGTATGAATGCCTTCTTTTTTGCAGGCGCGGAACCAGTCACGAACAAACTCAGCTTGTAGGATTGCCTCACCGCCGGATGCGGTAACGCCGCCGCCGGAAGCGTTCATAAAGTGGCGATAGGTCACCACTTCCTTCATCAAATCTTCAACGGTAACTTCTTTACCGCCATGCGTATCCCAGGTGTCGCGGTTATGACAATACAGGCAGCGCATCAGGCAGCCCTGGAAAAAGGTGATAAAGCGAATACCTGGGCCGTCTACGGTTCCACAGGATTCAAAGGAGTGAATGCGACCAATAACTGACATTGCGGTGTTTCTCCAGATGTGGCCCATCTGAGGCCGTGTTGGTGCGCAGCTCGAAGGCTACGTCGAGTCTGTTTTGGCAGTCACCTTAAAGTATAGATAGCTGACAAAAAAGGCTCTCGTGCTAAAAAAGGCCCCACTTTCGTGGAGCCTTTATTGTACGCTTTTTACTGTACGATTTCAGTCAAATCTAATTACATAGATTGAGTGAAGGTACGAGTAATAACGTCCTGCTGCTGTTCTTTAGTCAGCGAGTTGAAACGTACTGCGTAGCCAGATACACGGATGGTCAGCTGCGGATATTTTTCCGGGTTTTCCATCGCGTCGAGCAGCATTTCACGGTTCATCACGTTAACGTTCAGGTGCTGACCACCTTCGATGGATGCTTCGTGGTGGAAGTAACCATCCATCAGACCAGCCAGGTTGGTCTTACGAACTTCGTCGTCTTTACCCAGTGCGTTCGGAACGATAGAGAAGGTGTAGGAGATACCATCTTTAGCGTAAGCAAACGGCAGTTTAGCAACGGAAGTCAGAGACGCTACAGCACCTTTCTGGTCACGACCGTGCATCGGGTTAGCACCCGGTCCGAACGGCGCGCCAGCACGACGACCGTCTGGGGTGTTACCAGTTTTCTTACCATACACAACGTTAGAAGTGATGGTCAGAACAGACTGAGTCGGGATAGCGTCACGGTAGGTGTGCAGTTTCTGAATTTTCTTCATGAAACGTTCTACCAGGTCAACAGCCAGGTCATCTACACGCGGATCGTTGTTACCAAACTGCGGGTATTCGCCTTCGATTTCGAAGTCGATAGCCAGACCGTCTTCGTCACGAATCGGTTTAACTTTCGCATATTTGATTGCAGACAGGGAGTCAGCAGCAACGGACAGACCAGCGATACCACACGCCATGGTGCGGATAACGTCACGGTCGTGCAGCGCCATCAGAGAGGCTTCGTAGCTGTACTTGTCGTGCATGTAGTGGATGATGTTCAGTGCAGTGATGTACTGTTTAGCCAGCCAGTCCATGAAGTGATCCATGCGCTCCATCACTTCATCGTAGTTCAGGAGATCGCCTTTGATCGGTTCAGACTTCGGACCAACCTGCATTTTCAGTTTTTCGTCAACGCCGCCGTTGATTGCGTACAGCATGGTTTTCGCCAGGTTTGCACGCGCACCGAAGAACTGCATTTGTTTACCAACGATCATCGGGCTTACGCAGCAAGCGATAGCGTAGTCATCGTTGTTGAAGTCCGGACGCATCAGGTCATCGTTCTCATACTGCAGAGAAGAGGTGTCGATGGACACTTTAGCGGCGAATTTCTTGAAGTTCAGAGGCAGTTTTTCAGACCACAGAATGGTCATGTTCGGTTCCGGAGACGGACCCATGGTGTACAGGGTGTTCAGGAAACGGAAGCTGTTTTTGGTAACCAGGGTACGACCGTCGAGGCCCATACCACCGATAGATTCGGTTGCCCAGATCGGGTCGCCAGAGAACAGTTCATCGTATTCCGGAGTACGCAGGAAGCGAACCATACGCAGTTTCATGACCAGGTGGTCAACCATTTCCTGCGCTTCTTGTTCGGTGATCTTGCCAGCTTTCAGGTCACGTTCGATGTACACATCCAGGAAGGTGGAGGTACGACCGAAGGACATTGCAGCACCGTTCTGAGACTTAACAGCAGCCAGGTAGCCGAAGTAAGTCCACTGGATAGCTTCCTGAGCGTTGGTAGCCGGACCAGAGATGTCGTAGCCGTATTTCGCAGCCATTTCTTTCATCTGACCCAGAGCGCGGTGCTGTTCAGCGATTTCTTCGCGCAGACGGATAGTCTGTTCCAGGTTTACGCCGTTTTCCAGATCAGCCTGCAGAGAGGTGAACTGTGCAAGTTTGTCTTTCATCAGGTAGTCGATACCGTACAGCGCAACGCGACGGTAGTCACCGATGATACGACCACGGCCATAAGCATCTGGCAGACCGGTCAGAACACCGGATTTACGGCAACGCAGGATGTCCGGAGTGTAAACGTCGAACACGCCCTGGTTGTGAGTTTTACGGTATTCAGTGAAGATTTTTTTGATCATCGGGTCCAGTTCGCGGTTGTACGCTTTGCAGGAACCTTCGATCATTTTGATACCACCGAACGGGATAAGAGCACGTTTCAGCGGAGCTTCAGTCTGCAGACCAACGATTTTCTCAAGCTGCTTGTTGATGTAACCAGCGTCGTGAGAGGTGATGGTGGAAGCAACAGCGGTGTCAAAGTCAACTGGCGCGTGAGTGCGGTTTTCCAGTTTAACGCCTTCCATTACTTTGTCCCACAGGGTGGTGGTCGCTTCAGTAGCGCCAGCCAGGAAGGACTCGTCACCCTCGTACGGAGTGTAGTTTTTCTGAATGAAGTCACGGACGTTTACTTCATTCTGCCAGTCACCTTTGGTAAAACCTTCCCAGGCTGTGGCTAACTTTTCATTAAGCTCGGACATGTAACACCTACCTTCTTAAGTGGATTTTTTATTTACTGCGTACTTCGACAACCATTAATGGTGATCGTTTTCACGCAGGTAAATGACCCAGTATGTCAACCCAACCAACAAACCACCGCCGATAATATTACCGATCGTAACCGGAATCAGGTTATCAGTGATGAAGTTCATCACGGTCAGGTGAGAAAAATTTTCCGGTGCAGAACCGACAGCGGTCCAGAATCCCGGAGATGCGAAGTCGCGGATTACAATACCCATCGGGATCATAAACATGTTTGCGATACTGTGCTCAAAACCGCTGGCAACAAACATCGCGACCGGCAGCACCATAATGAACGCTTTGTCCATCAGGCTGCGGCCAGAATAACTCATCCATACAGCCAGACATACCATCAGGTTTGCCAGGATACCAAGACAGACGGCCTCAATAAAAGTATGGTGCACTTTGTGGTCGGCGGTTTGTAGGACGTTTAGTCCCCATTGACCATTTGCGGTCATATACTCGCCGGAAAGCCACATTAAAAGTACAAACAGCAGTGCGCCGACCAGGTTGCCAAAATAAACATTTAGCCAGTTTTTCGCCAACTGACCCCAGGTGATGCGCCCACTCGCCTTAGCAACAACAATCAACACTGTGGAAGTAAAGAGATCGGCTCCGCAGACAACACAAAGAATCAGCCCCAGAGAGAAGCAAATGCCGCCAATCAGTTTTGCCATGCCGAAGGGCATTGTACCTGTGCCAGTGGTTGCTGTGATATAGAAGACGAATGCGATTGAGATGAAAACACCGGCGGTAATCGCCAGATAGAAAGTCTTAAGCGGATGTTTCGTTGCTTTATAGACACCTGCCTCTTCGGCCACTTTGGCCATTGCAGCAGGAAGTAAAAGATCAAAAGGGTTGTCAGCTTTCACACTAACTCTCTCTTTATTAAGTCGGCGACGAGATACTAACAAAGCATTATAGATGAGAAATTGATATAGATCATATCTCGCCTGGCTTATAGGCCCGTAACTCGCATGGTTTTTATGCAAATACGGAGTAAATATTTGATTATCCAAATAAAAATAAATTTTAAAAATTAACAAATGAGTTGAATTTTTTCCGCATCCTCCGCTAAAACAGTTAATTAAAAGGGAGCACCTGGCGAATAAAGTAACAATATCGATCGTATTTATTAAATACAAATTACCGATATTTAACCTTATAATTACAATTATTTTATTAATGCAAATATATGTAAAGCGGGGCATTAAAAAAACGCCCCGTAATATAACTCAGACGAATCATTAAGCCTACATTGCGTAGGCTATTTGATTTTATTTTGCCCAGAATGCTGCTTTGGCGCGTTGCAGCTTTTCGTAGGCCTTCAACAACGACTGATGTGCAGCAAACGCGTGCAGATCGCTATCTACTGGTTGCAAGCCATAAAACGCCGCTTCGCCGCTCATTGCTGCACTGGCGGCTTCCACGGCATCTGCGCCGTACATGCGAACAAACGCATTCAGATATTGCAGCGGCTGGCGATCTTCTTCCTGCGCCAGTAATAACAATGTTTGCAGGCAGCGATAATAATTGGCGCGTTCCGGGCTGAATACTGATGAGTTAAACTCCATCGTCCATTCGGTCCAGACCAGAGCCTGTTCCAGATCGCCACCAGCCAGCGCCAGCATGGCTTTTAATTCACCGATACGCAGAGTGTACCAGCCGTTATCCGACCCGGTCGCCAGACCCAACAGTTCACGCACGCGGGTAAAGTCATCAAAACCTTCTTCATCCAGTTGCTCGATGAGGTTCAGGTAATCTTCCTTTTCCCACTCGCTACCTGGTAGCGAAAGAATCGTTTCACGTAAATGGCTGCCCATACTGTTATTCGCCAGCCACAGATCTTCAGCCGGATAAATATCGGACATGCCAGGTACGATAATACGGCAAGCGTAGACACCCAGATGCTCGTAATCGGCAATATAAACTTCTTTATCTTCCTTTTTGAAGATAGCCATCAGCGTGGCGAACTCTTCTTCCGTGGTGCCGGAGAAGCTCCAGTCAACAAACGGATAATCGGCATCCTGCTTGAACAGGTCCCAGGAGATTAAACCGCTGGAATCGATAAAGTGCGTTTCGAGGTTGGTATGTTCAGCGACTTCTTCATCATCGAAGGTTGGTGGAGTAAACACATCCAGATCTTTCAGGCCACGACCTTGCAGCAACTCGGTCACGGTACGTTCCAGTGCAACGCCAAAATCAGGATGCGCACCGAATGAGGCAAAGCAGGTACCGTTAGCAGGATTGAACAGTACCACGCAAATCACCGGATACTGGCCGCCAAGCGAACCGTCATAAGCGAAGATCGGGAAACCTTCCGCTTCCAGCGTTTCGATCGCTTCAACTACTGCTGGATAACGTGCCAGCACGTCTGCCGGGATTTCCGGCAAGCTGATGCTTTCAGCAATAATGCGGTTTTTCACGTAACGTTCGAAAACTTCGGATAACCCCTGAACGCGTGCTTCGTTACGGGTATTGCCAGCAGACATACCGTTAGAAACGTACAAGTTACCAATGATATTCATCGGAATATAAATGGTCTGATTGTCGGACTGGCGCGTAAACGGTAGACCGCAAATACCACGATCTTCGTTACCGGATTGCAGGTCAATCAGCATACTACCGGTCAGTTCATTCTCCGGATCGTAAAATGCGCGCAGATGGTCATCGAGCAGCCCTTCTGGTACATCGTCATTTTCGGTCAGTGGGAACCATTTTTCGTTGGGATAATGCACGAATGGGCCGTTGGCGATGGTTTCGCCCAGCCAGAAGTCCGCAAAAAAGTAGTTGGTTGAGAGACGCTCGAAATATTCACCGAGGGCAGAAGCCAGCGCCGCTTTTTTGGTTGCGCCTTTACCGTTGGTAAAACACAGTGCGCACTCTTTGTCGCGAATATGTACAGACCAGACATTAGGCACGGGATTCAGCCAGGAGGCCTCTTCAATCTGAAAACCGAGGTCTGAAAGTTTTTGCTGGAAGCGTGCGATGGAATCTTCCAGAGCGGCATCTTTGCCGGGGATAAATGTTTGCGTCATGAAAATCACTTTAGTCGTACGGAAAGCGCGCAATAATACGGGTTTTATCTCAAAGGCGCTATCACCGCCGCCATGCCGATGAACTGTTGGCTATGCTTTTAGCGGATAAACCACGATAAGAGCATAAAAATGAAGGCGTTCGATCTCCACCGTATGGCATTTGATAAAGTGCCTTTTGATTTCCTTGGCGAAGTTGCACTACGTAGTCTTTATACCTTTGTACTGGTTTTTTTGTTCCTCAAAATGACCGGAAGACGCGGTGTGCGGCAGATGTCGCTGTTTGAAGTGTTAATCATTCTGACACTGGGTTCAGCGGCGGGAGATGTGGCGTTTTATGATGATGTGCCGATGGTCCCGGTACTTATCGTCTTTATTACTCTGGCGTTGTTATACCGCCTGATAATGTGGTTGATGGCGCACAGTGAAAAACTGGAAGATCTTCTGGAAGGAAAGCCGGTTGTCATTATTGAAGATGGCGAGCTGGCCTGGTCGAAACTCAATAACTCCAACATGACGGAATTTGAGTTCTTTATGGAGCTACGATTGCGCGGTGTAGAGCAGTTGGGACAGGTACGTCTGGCGATTCTCGAAACCAACGGGCAAATCAGTGTTTATTTCTTTGAAGATGACAAGGTGAAACCGGGGTTACTTATTTTACCCAGTGACTGTACTCAGCGTTACAAAGTGGTGCCGGAGTCGGCGGACTATGCCTGCATCCGTTGCAGTGAAATCATTCATATGAACGCGGGGGAAAGACAATTATGTCCGCGCTGTGCAAATCCAGAATGGACGAAGGCAAGTCGAGCTAAACGGGTGACCTGACAGCAAAAACATCGGCTTTTTGCTAATAATCCGAGAGATTCTTTTGTGTGATGCAAGCCACATTTTTGCCCTCAACGGTTTTACTCATTGCGATGTGTGTCACTGAATGATAAAACCGATAGCCACTGGAATAATGTATTACCTGTGGTCGCAATCGATTGACCGCGGGTTAATAGCAACGCAACGTGGTGAGGGGAAATGGCTCAAATCTTCAATTTTAGTTCTGGTCCGGCAATGCTACCGGCAGAGGTGCTTGAACAGGCTCAACAAGAACTGCGCGACTGGAACGGTCTTGGTACGTCGGTGATGGAAGTGAGTCACCGTGGCAAAGAGTTCATTCAGGTTGCAGAGGAAGCCGAGAAGGATTTTCGCGATCTTCTTAACATCCCCTCCAACTACAAAGTATTGTTCTGCCATGGCGGTGGTCGCGGTCAATTTGCTGCAGTACCGTTGAATATTCTTGGTGATAAAACCACTGCAGATTATGTTGATGCGGGTTACTGGGCAGCAAGTGCTATCAAAGAAGCGAAAAAATACTGCACACCAAATGTGTTTGATGCGAAAGTGACCGTTGATGGTCTTCGCGCAGTTAAGCCAATGAGTGAATGGCAACTCTCTGATAATGCTGCTTATATGCATTACTGCCCGAACGAAACCATTGACGGTATCGCTATCGATGAAACACCAGACTTCGGTAAAGACGTGGTGGTCGCCGCTGACTTCTCTTCAACCATTCTTTCCCGTCCGATTGATGTCAGCCGTTATGGTGTAATTTACGCTGGCGCGCAGAAAAATATCGGCCCGGCTGGCCTGACAATCGTCATCGTTCGTGAAGATTTGCTGGGCAAAGCGAATATCGCCTGCCCATCGATTCTGGATTACTCCATCCTCAACGATAACGATTCCATGTTCAACACGCCGCCGACATTTGCCTGGTACTTATCTGGCCTGGTCTTCAAATGGCTGAAAGCGAACGGCGGTGTGGTTGCAATGGATAAGATCAATCAGCAAAAAGCAGAACTGCTGTATGGGGTGATTGATAACAGCGATTTCTACCGCAATGACGTGGCGAAAGCTAACCGTTCGCGGATGAACGTGCCGTTCCAGTTGGCGGACAGTGGGCTTGACAAATTGTTCCTTGAAGAGTCTTTTGCTGCGGGCCTTCATGCACTGAAAGGTCACCGTGTGGTCGGCGGAATGCGTGCGTCTATTTATAACGCCATGCCACTGGAAGGCGTTAAAGCGCTGACAGACTTCATGGTTGAGTTCGAACGTCGTCACGGCTAATGTCGAAATTTTGCATAATCCCCACAGCCAGCCTGTGGGGTTTTTATTTCTGTTGTAGAGAGTTGAGTTCATGGAATCCCTAACGTTACAACCCATCGCTCGTGTCGATGGTACTATTAATCTGCCCGGTTCCAAGAGCGTTTCTAACCGCGCTTTATTGCTGGCGGCATTAGCACACGGCAAAACAGTATTAACCAATCTGCTGGATAGCGATGACGTGCGCCATATGCTGAATGCATTAACAGCGTTAGGGGTAAGCTATACGCTTTCAGCCGATCGTACGCGTTGCGAAATTATCGGTAACGGTGGTCCATTACACGCAGAAAGTGCCCGGGAGTTGTTCCTCGGTAACGCCGGAACGGCAATGCGTCCGCTGGCGGCAGCACTTTGCCTGGGTAGCAATGATATTGTACTGACCGGTGAACCGCGAATGAAAGAACGCCCGATTGGTCATCTGGTGGATGCGCTGCGCCAGGGCGGGGCGAAGATCAATTACCTGGAACAAGAAAATTATCCGCCGTTGCGTTTACAGGGCGGCTTTACTGGCGGCAACGTTGATGTTGATGGCTCCGTTTCCAGCCAGTTCCTCACCGCACTGTTAATGACTGCGCCTCTTGCGCCGGAAGATACGGTGATTCGTATTAAAGGCGATCTGGTTTCTAAACCTTATATCGACATCACACTCAATCTGATGAAGACGTTTGGTGTTGAAATTGAAAATCAGCACTATCAACAATTTGTCGTAAAAGGGGGGCAGTCTTATCAGTCTCCGGGTACTTATTTGGTCGAAGGCGATGCATCTTCGGCTTCTTATTTCCTGGCAGCAGCAGCAATCAGAGGCGGCACTGTAAAAGTGACCGGCATTGGACGCAACAGTATGCAGGGTGATATTCGCTTTGCTGATGTGCTGGAAAAAATGGGTGCGACCATTCGCTGGGGCGATGATTATATTTCCTGCACGCGTGGTGAACTGAACGCCATTGATATGGATATGAACCATATTCCCGATGCGGCGATGACCATTGCCACCGCGGCGTTATTTGCAAAAGGCACCACCACGCTGCGCAATATCTATAACTGGCGTGTTAAAGAGACCGATCGCCTGTTTGCGATGGCAACAGAACTGCGTAAAGTCGGTGCGGAAGTCGAAGAGGGGCACGATTTTATTCGCATTATGCCACCGGAAAAACTGAAATTTGCTGAGATCGCCACTTATAATGATCACCGGATGGCGATGTGTTTCTCGCTGGTCGCATTATCAGATACGGCTGTGACGATTCTTGATCCAAAATGTACCGCCAAAACTTTTCCAGACTATTTCGAGCAATTGGCGCGGATAAGTCAACCCGGCTGAATGAATAACGGGCGATAACATAGACAATCCTTTCTTTTCAAAGACGTCGGCACATTGCCGGCGTTTTTTTTCGGACCTTGTGGGGTATTTTTATTAATGGTAGCGTTAATTATCAATGTAACTTGTTGATACATAATGTTTATATATAATTAATCAACGGATGATTCACATGAAGAATACTAAATTATTGCTGGCGATAGCGACCTCTGCAGCCTTACTGACAGGATGTCAGAATACGCACGGTATTAATACCGATTTGGCTATCAGCTCAGGTCTGAATGCTTATAAAGCCGCAACATTAAGCGATGCCGATGCTAAAGCAATCGCCAATCAGGGCTGTGTCGAAATGGACAGCGGCAATAAAGTGGCAAGCAAATCCAGCAAGTACGGGAAACGTCTGGCAAAAATCGCCAAAGCATTGGGTAACAATATTAATGGCACGCCGGTCAACTATAAGGTTTATATGACCAGCGACGTCAACGCATGGGCGATGGCGAACGGCTGTGTTCGTGTCTACAGTGGCCTGATGGACATGATGAACGACAACGAAATTGAAGGCGTTCTGGGCCATGAACTGGGCCACGTCGCGTTGGGTCACTCGCTGGCTGAAATGAAAGCTTCTTATGCGATCGTGGCCGCACGCGATGCCATTTCAGCTACCAGCGGTGTGGCTTCCCAGCTTTCCCGCTCACAATTGGGTGATATCGCAGAAGGCGCTATCAATGCTAAATACTCCCGTGATAAAGAGTCAGAAGCAGATGATTTCTCCTTTGATCTGTTGAAGAAACGTGGCATCAGTACCCAGGGGCTGGTTGGTAGCTTTGAAAAACTCGCTAGCCTGGATGGCGGTCACACCCAGTCCATGTTTGATTCTCACCCACCATCAACAGAGCGTGCGCAACACATCCGTGATCGTATCGCCTCTGGTAAGTAAATCATTGTCATCTTTCGGGCTGGTCTTCTGCCAGCCCGCTATAATTGCGCAATAAATCCCCATCTGAATACAGACAAAACTGGTTTTTGCACACAACGTTAACGATTTGTGGCGTCGGCGCGTATAATGTGCGCGGTTATGTTAACGGTACGCCTGTTTTAAGGAGATAAAGATGACGGCAATTGCCCCGGTTATTACCATTGATGGCCCAAGCGGTGCAGGGAAAGGCACCTTGTGTAAGGCTATGGCGGAAGCGTTGCAATGGCATCTGCTGGATTCGGGTGCAATTTATCGCGTACTGGCACTAGCGGCATTACATCACCATGTTGATGTTGCATCGGAAGATGCGCTGGTGCCGCTGGCATCCCATCTGGATGTACGTTTTGTGTCAACCAACGGCAATCTGGAAGTGATCCTCGAAGGGGAAGATGTCAGCGGCGAAATTCGTACTCAGGAGGTGGCGAATGCTGCTTCACAAGTCGCGGCATTCCCACGCGTTCGTGAAGCATTATTGCGTCGCCAACGCGCGTTTCGCGAATTACCAGGCCTGATTGCCGATGGGCGCGACATGGGAACGGTGGTATTCCCTGATGCGCCAGTGAAAATTTTCCTTGACGCCTCCTCGGAAGAACGTGCGCATCGCCGCATGCTACAGTTGCAGGAGAAGGGCTTTAGTGTTAACTTTGAGCGCCTTTTGGCCGAGATCAAAGAACGCGACGACCGCGATCGTAACCGAGCGGTAGCGCCACTGGTTCCGGCAGTCGATGCTTTAGTGTTGGATTCCACCACCTTAAGCATTGAGCAAGTGATTGAAAAAGCGCTACAATACGCGCGCCAGAAATTGGCTCTCGCATAAGCGACCGAATTTGCAGTACCCCCGTTGCAATGGAATGACAGCGGGTATGTTAAACAACCCCATCCGGCATGGAGCCAGGTGGACGTTAAATATAAACCTGAAGATTAAACATGACTGAATCTTTTGCTCAACTCTTTGAAGAGTCCTTAAAAGAAATCGAAACCCGCCCGGGTTCTATCGTTCGTGGCGTTGTTGTTGCTATCGACAAAGACGTAGTACTGGTTGACGCTGGTCTGAAATCTGAGTCCGCCATCCCGGCTGAGCAGTTCAAAAACGCCCAGGGCGAGCTGGAAATCCAGGTAGGTGACGAAGTTGACGTTGCTCTGGACGCAGTAGAAGACGGCTTCGGTGAAACTCTGCTGTCCCGTGAGAAAGCTAAACGTCACGAAGCCTGGATCACGCTGGAAAAAGCTTACGAAGATGCTGAAACTGTTACCGGTGTTATCAACGGCAAAGTTAAGGGCGGCTTCACTGTTGAGCTGAACGGTATTCGTGCGTTCCTGCCAGGTTCTCTGGTAGACGTTCGTCCGGTGCGTGACACTCTGCACCTGGAAGGCAAAGAGCTTGAATTCAAAGTAATCAAGCTGGATCAGAAGCGCAACAACGTTGTTGTTTCTCGTCGTGCCGTTATCGAATCCGAAAACAGCGCAGAGCGCGATCAGCTGCTGGAAAACCTGCAGGAAGGCATGGAAGTTAAAGGTATCGTTAAGAACCTCACTGACTACGGTGCATTCGTTGATCTGGGCGGCGTTGACGGCCTGCTGCACATCACTGACATGGCCTGGAAACGCGTTAAGCATCCGAGCGAAATCGTCAACGTGGGCGACGAAATCACTGTTAAAGTGCTGAAGTTCGACCGCGAACGTACCCGTGTATCCCTGGGCCTGAAACAGCTGGGCGAAGATCCGTGGGTAGCTATCGCTAAACGTTATCCGGAAGGTACCAAACTGACCGGTCGCGTGACCAACCTGACCGACTACGGCTGCTTCGTTGAAATCGAAGAAGGCGTTGAAGGCCTGGTACACGTTTCCGAAATGGATTGGACCAACAAAAACATCCACCCGTCCAAAGTTGTTAACGTTGGCGATGTAGTGGAAGTTATGGTTCTGGATATCGACGAAGAACGTCGTCGTATCTCCCTGGGTCTGAAACAGTGCAAAGCTAACCCGTGGCAGCAGTTCGCGGAAACCCACAACAAGGGCGACCGTGTTGAAGGTAAAATCAAGTCTATCACTGACTTCGGTATCTTCATCGGCCTGGACGGCGGCATCGACGGCCTGGTTCACCTGTCTGACATCTCCTGGAACGTTGCAGGCGAAGAAGCAGTTCGTGAATACAAAAAAGGCGACGAAATCGCTGCAGTTGTTCTGCAGGTTGACGCAGAACGTGAACGTATCTCCCTGGGCGTTAAACAGCTCGCAGAAGATCCGTTCAACAACTGGGTTGCTCTGAACAAGAAAGGCGCTATCGTAACCGGTAAAGTAACTGCAGTTGACGCTAAAGGCGCAACCGTAGAACTGGCTGACGGCGTTGAAGGTTACCTGCGTGCTTCTGAAGCATCCCGTGACCGCGTTGAAGACGCTACCCTGGTTCTGAGCGTTGGCGACGAAGTTGAAGCTAAATTCACCGGCGTTGATCGTAAAAACCGCGCAATCAGCCTGTCTGTTCGTGCGAAAGACGAAGCTGATGAGAAAGATGCAATCGCAACTGTTAACAAACAGGAAGATGCAAACTTCTCCAACAACGCAATGGCTGAAGCTTTCAAAGCAGCTAAAGGCGAGTAATTCTCTGACTCTTCGGGATTTTTATTCCGAAGTTTGTTGAGTTTACTTGACAGATTGCAGGTTTCGTCCTGTAATCAAGCACTAAGGGCGGCTACGGCCGCCCTTAATCAATGCAGCAACAGCAGCCGCTTAATTTGCCTTTAAGGAACCGGAGGAATCATGACCAAGTCAGAATTGATAGAAAGACTTGCCACCCAGCAATCGCACATTCCCGCCAAGACGGTTGAAGATGCAGTAAAAGAGATGCTGGAGCATATGGCCTCGACTCTTGCGCAGGGCGAGCGTATTGAAATCCGCGGTTTCGGCAGTTTCTCTTTGCACTACCGCGCACCACGTACCGGACGTAATCCGAAGACTGGCGATAAAGTAGAACTGGAAGGAAAATACGTTCCTCACTTTAAACCAGGTAAAGAACTGCGCGATCGCGCCAATATTTACGGTTAAGTTTTTACTCAAACTTGAACGCGAGAAAAGCACCTGTCGGGTGCTTTTTTCATTTCTCTAATCTGGAACTGGAAGCTGCCTCGCAGAGTTTTGAGCAATTTTCATCCTGTCGTTAAATTCTTCTGAACGTGCCTCGGGGAACGCAAAACTCCCACCAGACAACCGTTCAACAAAGTTGCACACTTTCTATAAACAGGGAGGGTGCATGAAAATAACGACAGTCGGCGTATGCATAATTTGCGGAATTTTTCCGTTGCTGATTTTGCCCCAATTGCCAGGGACAGTAACCCTTGCGTTTCTGACTCTCTTCGCCTGTGTACTGGCATTTATCCCTGTTAAAACCGTCCGTTATATCGCGCTGACGTTGCTGTTTTTCGTTTGGGGCATATTAGCAGCAAAGCAAATTTTGTGGGCAGGAGAAACCTTAACTGGCGCGACGCAGGATGCAATTGTTGAGATCATTGCTACTGACGGCATGACCACTCATTACGGTCAAATTACTCATCTACAAGGTCGACGTATATTCCCTGCGCCAGGCCTCGTACTGTATGGCGAATATCTTCCGCAAGCGGTTTGTGCCGGACAAGTATGGTCAATGAAACTCAAAGTTCGTGCAGTTCATGGTCAACTTAATGATGGCGGCTTTGATAGCCAGCGTTATGCCATTGCCCAGCATCAACCGCTCACCGGCCGTTTTCTGCAGGCAAGTGTCATTGAACCGAATTGTAGCCTGCGTGCACAGTATCTGGCGTCACTACAAACAACGCTGCAACCCTATATGTGGAACGCGGTTATTCTTGGATTAGGTATGGGGGAACGGTTATCCGTCCCCAAAGAAATCAAAAATATCATGCGTGATACTGGAACGGCGCATTTAATGGCGATATCAGGATTGCACATCGCTTTTGCGGCGTTGCTGGCTGCAGGACTCATTCGCGGTGGGCAAGTTTTTCTGCCTGGGTGCTGGATCCACTGGCAAATGCCATTAATTGGTGGAATCTGCTGTGCTGCTTTTTATGCCTGGCTTACGGGAATGCAACCTCCTGCATTGCGTACCGTGGTGGCGCTTGCCATTTGGGGAATGCTTAAGTTAAGTGGACGACAATGGAGTGGCTGGGATGTATGGCTATGTTGTCTGGCGGCAATTTTGCTGATGGATCCTGTTGCCATTCTCTCGCAAAGTTTATGGCTTTCTGCCGCTGCGGTCGCGGCACTGATTTTTTGGTATCAGTGGTTTCCCTGTCCGGAGTGGCAGCTGCCGCCGGTATTGCGCGCGGTTGTTTCCCTCATCCATCTGCAACTGGGAATCACCCTCCTGCTTATGCCCGTGCAAATTGTCATATTTCATGGCATTAGTCTGACCTCGTTTATTGCAAATCTTTTTGCAATTCCCCTGGTGACATTTATCACGGTTCCGTTGATTCTCGCCGCGATGGTTGTGCATTTAAGCGGGCCGTTTATTCTGGAACAAGGGTTATGGTTTCTTGCCGACCGGTCTTTGGCTTTACTTTTCTGGGGGTTAAAGAGTTTGCCGGAAGGGTGGATCAACATTGCTGAACGTTGGCAATGGCTAACATTTTCCCCATGGTTCTTACTGGTGGTATGGCGATTAAACGCCTGGCGAACGTTGCCAGCAATGTGTGTGGCTGTAGGCTTGCTGATGTGCTTGCCGCTGTGGCAAAAACCTCGACCTGACGAGTGGCAAGTGTACATGCTTGATGTCGGGCAAGGGCTGGCAATGGTCATTGCGCGAAACGGCAAAGCGATTCTCTATGACACGGGACTGGCCTGGCCCGAAGGGGATAGTGGGCAACAACTGATTATCCCCTGGCTCCACTGGCATAATCTTGAACCGGAAGGCGTTATTTTGAGTCATGAACATCTGGATCACCGGGGAGGGCTGGACTCAATATTGCACACATGGCCGATGTTATGGATCCGAAGTCCGTTAAACTGGGAACATCATCAGCCCTGTGTGCGTGGCGAAGCGTGGCAATGGCAAGGATTGCGTTTCAGCGCGCACTGGCCTTTACAAGGTAGCAACGATAAAGGAAATAACCATTCCTGTGTGGTTAAGATTGATGACGGGGCGAATAGCATTCTTCTAACCGGTGATATTGAAGCCCCCGCTGAACAAAAGATGCTAAGCCGTTACTGGCAGCAAATGCAGGCAACATTACTTCAGGTACCTCACCATGGCAGTAATACCTCATCATCGTTGCCATTAATTCAGCGAGTGAATGGAAAAGTGGCACTCGCATCGGCATCGCGCTATAACGCATGGCGACTGCCCTCAAGCAAAGTTAAATATCGCTATCATCAACAGGGTTATAAGTGGCTTGATACTCCACATCAGGGGCAAATAACGGTCAATTTTTCAGCGCAAGGCTGGTGGATTAGCAGCCTCAGAGAGCAAATTTTACCTCGTTGGTATCATCAGTGGTTTGGCGTGCCAGTGGATAACGGGTAGAATATGCGGCTATTTCAACAAATGCTGGTTTTTTGAATGCATAACGACAAAGATCTCTCTACGTGGCAGACGTTCCGCCGACTGTGGCCAACCATTGCGCCTTTTAAAGCGGGTCTGATCGTGGCGGGCGTAGCGTTAATCCTCAACGCAGCCAGCGATACCTTCATGTTATCGCTCCTTAAGCCACTTCTTGATGATGGCTTTGGTAAAACAGATCGCTCCGTGCTGATGTGGATGCCGCTGGTGGTGATCGGGCTGATGATTTTACGTGGTATCACCAGCTATATCTCCAGCTACTGTATCTCCTGGGTATCAGGAAAGGTGGTAATGACTATGCGTCGCCGCCTGTTTGGTCACATGATGGGAATGCCGGTTTCATTCTTTGACAAACAGTCAACGGGTACGCTGTTGTCACGTATCACCTACGATTCCGAACAGGTCGCTTCTTCTTCTTCCGGCGCACTGATTACTGTTGTGCGTGAAGGTGCGTCGATCATCGGCCTGTTCATCATGATGTTCTATTACAGTTGGCAACTGTCGATCATTTTGATTGTGCTGGCACCGATTGTTTCGATTGCGATTCGCGTTGTATCGAAGCGTTTTCGCAACATCAGTAAAAACATGCAGAACACCATGGGGCAGGTGACCACCAGCGCCGAACAAATGCTGAAAGGCCATAAAGAAGTATTGATTTTCGGTGGTCAGGAAGTGGAAACGAAACGCTTCGATAAAGTCAGCAACCGAATGCGTCTTCAGGGGATGAAAATGGTTTCAGCCTCTTCCATCTCTGATCCGATCATTCAGCTGATCGCCTCTTTGGCGCTGGCGTTTGTTCTGTATGCGGCAAGCTTCCCAAGTGTCATGGATAGCCTGACTGCCGGTACGATTACCGTTGTTTTCTCTTCAATGATTGCACTTATGCGTCCGCTGAAATCGCTGACCAACGTTAACGCCCAGTTCCAGCGCGGTATGGCGGCTTGTCAGACGCTGTTTACCATTCTGGACAGTGAGCAGGAGAAAGACGAAGGTAAGCGCGTGATCGAGCGTGCGACTGGCGACGTGGAGTTTCGCAATGTCACCTTTACTTATCCGGGACGTGATGTGCCTGCATTGCGTAACATCAACCTGAAAATTCCGGCAGGGAAGACGGTTGCTCTGGTTGGCCGCTCTGGTTCAGGTAAATCAACCATCGCCAGCCTAATCACACGTTTTTACGATATTGATGAAGGCGAAATCCTGATGGATGGTCACGATCTGCGCGAGTATACCCTGGCGTCGTTACGTAACCAGGTTGCTCTGGTGTCGCAGAATGTCCATCTGTTTAACGATACGGTTGCCAACAACATTGCTTACGCAAGGACTGAACAGTACAGCCGTGAGCAAATTGAAGAAGCTGCGCGTATGGCCTACGCCATGGACTTCATCAATAAGATGGATAACGGTCTCGATACAGTCATTGGTGAAAACGGCGTGTTGCTCTCTGGCGGTCAGCGTCAGCGTATTGCTATCGCTCGAGCCTTGTTGCGTGATAGCCCGATACTGATTCTGGACGAAGCTACCTCGGCGTTGGATACCGAATCCGAACGTGCGATTCAGGCGGCACTGGATGAGTTGCAGAAAAACCGTACCTCTCTGGTGATTGCCCACCGCTTGTCTACCATTGAAAAGGCAGACGAAATCGTGGTTGTCGAGGATGGTGTCATTGTGGAACGCGGTACGCATAACGATTTGCTTGAGCACCGTGGCGTTTACGCGCAACTTCACAAAATGCAGTTTGGCCAATGATCGAAAAAATCTGGTCTGGTGAATCCCCTTTATGGCGGCTATTGCTGCCA
>OGPN01000435.1_pt1 | contig 29740 bp, 23 predicted proteins | sample 1552941 | NCBI WGS metagenome assembly OGPN01 (sample SAMEA2580220, study PRJEB22360) | human gut metagenome | biome: human gut; feature: human-associated habitat; material: faeces | place: Denmark | collected 2008/2010
GGCTGGGGCTCCCCTCCCGCATGGCGGCCAGCCTGCTGAAGTACCGCGCAGCGGGCAAAGTGTTTCGGATCCCCGAGGATGTGGCTACCTGCTACGGCATGACCGATTCAGTTTATTTCATTCTGGAACCCTATATTCGGATTGGGCGCGAGTATGCGCTGACACCTTCTCCGCGTCGGGAATATCGGGAGTATCTCCCGCGGAAGCCGAGGAGGATCGTGCCCCGCGAACGATTCAGGATCGATACGGTGTCCGCATCCTACCTCGCGTCGCTCGGTTTTTCCGTCCGTCAGGCCGAGGCTATTGTCCGTTATCGGGATCTTTACGAAGGTCTTCGGGACGAAGCGGGTTTTCGGGCTTGCTATATGATCGCCGATTCGGTGGCCGATCTCTTGCTGCCTTATGTAATTTTTCCGGAACCGGAGCCCGTTCGTTCCGGATTGATCGAACTCAACGGGGCCGATTCGGCGACCTTACGCTCGGTGGTCGGGATCGGTGAGAAGAGCGTCATGGCCATTATCCGATACAGGGAGCGGCTCGGCGGATTTTACAGCGTGGATCAGTTGGCCGAGGTTCCGCAGGTCACGGAGTCCAATTTCGAGCGGATCGTGAAACAAATTTATTGCGATAGTTTCAAAATTCGAAAAATTGATATTAACTTTGCAACCCCGAAAGAGTTGGGCCGGCATCCGTACATTCCGCCGCAGACCCTTCGGAAATTACTTAAACGAAGACAGTTGAAAGGAGGTTGGAGTACCGCTGAGGAATTGATCGAAGACGACATAATGACCCGCGAGGAGGCAGCACGGCTGGTTCCCTATCTGCGGTTCGGCCCCCGAAGCGGACCTGACGACGAGTAGACGAAGCGACATTGCAAGGGAAAAGGTATCGGAAGATATGCGTCCCGGAGGATTTTAAGTAAACGAAAGAATTAAAAAAACAATAAAAAGTAGAATATTATGATTATCATGCCGGTAAAAGAGGGCGAAAACATCGAGCGCGCCCTGAAGAAGTTCAAACGTAAATACGAGCGCACGGGCGTCCTGAAGGAGTTGCGCCGCCGCCAGTACTTCACCAAGCCTTCGATCGCGAAGCGCGTGGCGAAGCAGCACGCCATTTACGTGGAGAACATGTACCGCGACGAGGACTAGTCCTCCGGTGTTCTGCACCATATACGCCCCGGCCCGAAAAGGTGTGGGATTATAATGATGTAACGACTTGATTCATCAGGTCGTTACATTTTTATATAGGAGAGTAGGTAACGAAAAGGCAACGGTTTCTTTTCAGTTGATTGCACTGAATTTCCTTGTATCAAATAACCACAACAAAGATACGAAAACATACAGAAAAATCCAAATAGGTACTATTCCTCCAAGTCCTATTGCAAAATACCCGAATTGATTTACCAATAACTATGTCGAAAACGTTATCTTCCCAACTTGGTCATACAACACAACAAGTCGCATTCATATTTCTATCTAACAATCGATATTTTGAATATCCAGATATGAGTTCTAATTCAAGGATTTCATAGTCCAAGTCACAGTTGATTCAAATAGGTTTCTAAAACATAATCTATTCTCGCGTTCGATACATATATTCCGTCGGTGTCATATTGTATACGCTTTTGAAGCATTTTGCAAAATAAGCGGGTGAAGAGAATCCTACTATATAGGCGACTTCGCTTACATTGCGCCGTTGATCTGTTAACAGTTGAACAGCTTTCTGCAACCGGAAATTACGCAATAAATCCGATGGGGACATTCCGAAAATACTTGTGATTTTCCGATAAAGCAATATTCTCGACATTCCTAACATATCGCTCATCAGTTCGATTTTGAAATTGCTGTCGCTATGCTGCGCCTCGATCAGATTGAAGAGTTTATCCCGGAACACATCGTCCACACAAGGAAGATTGGCGGCTTCGTGCCTTGTCAGACGACCGAATTTTTGGGCGAATGTACTGGCAAGGCGCTTACGCTCTTCGATGATCCGGATAATTTTCAGACGGACATACTGCATATTGAACGGCTTGTGAATATATTCGTCAGCACCTTCTGCAATTCCGTAAATCCGTTGGTTGTCATCCGAAAGAGCCGTAAGCAGCACGATCGGAATATGACAGGTCGCTATGTTAGATTTTATGTTGCTGCACAACTGGAATCCGTTGAGCGCAGGCATCAGCACGTCGCTCAGGATAAGCGACACTTCATCATCCATCACGGCTTTAACGGCATCGTAACCGTTATTGACGGCAATAACGCGGAAGTTCGTTGAAAGTTCATCTTTAAGATAGGCGAGTATCTCAGAATCATCCTCGGCAATGACGATTGTTTCGTTATATTTCTTGGACAATAACTCATTGACCTTATTGTCGTCGATCACCTCGTCCGCAAGATAATTCGTCGGAAGAGTTTCGTCAAAAGTGACATTTTCTCCGAAATGCGATTTTCCCTTGAACAGTTCGACCCGGAAAACGGTATAAGCCCCCGGAAGACTATCCGCCGTTATGTATCCATGATGCAGTTCGACATATTCCCGTGTCAGGTGCAATCCGATCCCCGTACTGTAATTCGACGTGTTCTTGAGCGCATAAAAACGGTCGAAAATACGAGGAAGACTCTCTTTATCTATACCCTTCCCGTTATCCTCGACTTCGATCAGCACGCTCGGACCGTTATCTGTCACCGACACCAAAATCGTACCGTATTTGGGCGAATATTTGAAAGCATTTGAAAGCAGGTTGAGCAACACCTGTTCGATTTTATCGGTATCAATCCACAACTGCTGATGCGACGTGTCCGTACGAAATTTATAGACGATCTTTTCCGTTTCGGCATAAGTCTCGAAATAACTAAGTATCTCTTGTGTAAACTGCACGATATCCACCTGTTTCAGCGTAAGCATCATTTTATTATTTTCGATCTTCCGGAAATCGAGAATTTGATTCACGACATTCAGCAGATGGCGCGCGTTACGCTGAATCGTCCAGATATTACGTTGAATTTCGGGGTCCTTTTCCCGCTTGACAATGCTGTCGAGCGGATTGAGGATCAGCGTCAGCGGAGTGCGGATTTCATGGGTTATATTTGTAAAAAACTGTAATTTGTGAGCCGTTACATTCTCTATCTGGGCATGCTTATCCATCAACTCACGGGTTGCAATTTCGATTTCAGCATTTTTTGCGGTCAGGATTTCGTTGCGGCGCCGGAGACGCAGATTCAATCGGATGGCATAAATACCCATTCCTCCCGCAACAAGGGCGATAATTATGACGGCCCACAATGAATATTTCAGATTGTCAACGCTCCGGTCATATTGTTCAAGAACCGTTTTCTGTTTGTTGATCTGTTCCTGATAACTGACTATCTGTTCCTGCTGCGCCTTGAGTGTGTAGGCATTGTGAGAATCGACGAGTGCCGATTGCAGTTGGTAGCTCTTCTCTACCCGTTTACCAAGAAGGATACGTCTGGCGATCGCCATGACCTTGTCTCCTCCCGTGGGATAGAGGAATGAGGCTTGCAGTCTGCCGTCGAGAACCGCATCTACTCCGACGAGCGCATCTATTCCGATAAATTTTATCCGCTGCGCACAGAGTGAATCGGCTGCATTGATCACATTGTAGGCAGCCAGTGCCATATCGTCGTTGTGCGCAAAAACCAGATCGATATCGTCATAGTGGCCGATCGCCGCCACGCGCTCTTTTGCCACATCGGGTTTCCAGTCGCCGGGAATGGTATGCACCGAATAGCTTTCACTCGCTTCGGCAAGGAATCCCTTATGCCGTTCCACAGCGGGTGAAGAGCTCATCAATCCGGTAATTTCGAGAATCGTAGACCCTTCGGATAATATGGTGTTGATGTAGCGTCCCACATCACGGCCGATATCGTAATTATCCGCACTGATGCAGGTCGTGTAATGGTCCGAATGTATTTTGCGATCCCAAATGATTGTCGGAATTCCCATGTCGAAAGCTTCGACGGCGATCGGTGTCACCGGCTCCGATTCGTTCGGCGAGATGATGAGCAGGTCGACCTTTGCCTCGATGAATTCCCGGATCTGATCGATCTGTAACTGTGTATTGTTATGCGCATTGCTGACCACAATGCTCAATTCCGGATATTTGGCCGCTTCGGCTTGCATCTGAATCATCATGATCTGACGCCATAGGTCGTTGGTACATTGGGAGAATCCGATCACATAATGACGCTTGGGCTCCGAGATCGATTCACGACGGCAGCCGTTCGTCATCATACATATGGCAAGCAGTAAAAACAGACGGATTGTGCAATGCGGCATAATACGCGAATTTATAATTATTTTATCATATTCAGGCTGAAATCATCGACGAAATAGGTTGAATTCCGGTCTGTCCAGACACCGCAGAAAACAGTGAGTTCCTGCTCCTTGTCGGAATCGAAATCCAGCGCCATTCGGGTCCAATCTCTGCCGGACAGCAGGAACAGCCTGTCTTTCAAAACACTGCCGTCGGGCCGGCGTACACCGATATACACGCCGTTCGTCAACGGGGGCAGGGACATGCGGGCGAATGCGGAAAGCCTGTATTCCTTTCCGGGCATCACTATTATTTTCTGTATGCAGATGTCGGACCAGACGGGTATATAACGGGGTGTTTCGACATACAGGGCGCAGGCAAACTCTCCCGCATGTGCCTCGGATGTCAATTCGGACTTACCGATGTCCCACATCTTCGCAGACTCTTCGAATCCGCCGTCGGCGAGCAGGTTTTCCCCGCCGTGCGGCGAGCAGGCGAACAGAATACAACTTATCAGCGGTAAAATGATCTTGTGCATAAAGTCGGATCTTAAAAACGGATACCCGGCCGTGCATGACACGGTCAGGTTCCGTCGGATGTCAGAGGGAGTTACAGTTGCGAAACGATAAAATACATATTGTCGCCCGACGAGTAGGGATAAACGGACGGTGAGAACCAGCCGCCCTGATTGGCATTGTCGAGCGCCAGCAGTTTTTCACCCGACCAGTCACCTTCGGGAGAACCGGCATCGCGGTAGACCAGACCGCCCGTTGTCCCTGAACGGTAAATCATAATATAGCGTTTGTGAGCCGCATTATAGGCTACACACATTTCGGATGCTTTGCCATGGGTGAGCGCCGCCGCCGATTCGGGATCTCCCGTCACCCAGTCGGTGCCGTCCCAATAGGTCCAGTTGGCTGCAGTTGCAATATCACCGTCGCTTTTGATGCGCGCGACGTATATCTTGGGCGTGGAACGGCCTGCGTCCGAACCGAACATGTAAAGATACTTGTCGCTCAAATAGAATGCCGCCTGCACAAAATGCCCGGCTCCGCTCCAACGGCCGCGGATCTCACGGGTCCAGCTTTTACCGCCGTCTGCCGATGACAACAACCCGGAAAAGTTTGCCGTCCATGCGTCGCTGTCTTCGGGATCGAGCGACTTGAACGAATAATAATGGATATACTGTTTGCCGTTGACGGTCACACCGGCCGTCGGAACACAGGCGGTTTCACCGTCTCCCGACGGTTCGAGAATAGGAACGATACCGTCGTTGCCGGGCGAAACCTGTGCGATATAGAATCCATCATCGGGATTCATATCGTTCGACAATGCGAATGCGTTTGCGTAATGCTTGCCCCCGGCCGAAACATCGGCCAGCGCCATGGAAACCGTATTGTTCGGTCCGGCCCAGATGACGGCTTTACCCGCAAACGAAATATCCGTAAACGAGGCATTCGAGACAGTGCCCGTCGTCTGGCAGGCACCCAATTTGGTCGAGGTCTGGGTGGTGCCGGTCGGAACGAGTCTGAAATCGTCCAGTGCGACCCATACTCCGGGATAGCCCCATGCTCCGCAAAAGACATTGCCCTGCGTATAGTCGCCGGAATTGAACTCCTTGGTGAATTCGGTCCATACGTCGGGATTCCAATCGCCGGCCTGTCCGTCATAGATCGGGCCGCCTTCCAGCCGGACGCCCGTAAAGGCGTTCATTCCGGCCCACGAAGCCTGTCCGAAGCAGGAGAAGGTGTAATCCTTGCCCTTTTTGAGTGCAATCGACTGCAAGCAGGCATCGCACCAGCTGCCGTCGTTGGGGTTTTCAAGCTTCAGAGCGACCTGACCGCCGTGTGTCTGCGTGTGTTTCGACACCAGCGAAGGCTCCTTGTACGCTCCTTCGAAATACCAGAGTGAACGGTAGTCGATCGCTTCATCGGGGAAAAGCTCGAAACCGGGCTCGGAAATCATATTGAATTCGTCCGCCGCGAACGTGGCTTTCATCAGGGTGATGTTCGAAAGCTGCGTCGGATCGGGATTAAGCTTGATGTCGTTGCCGCCCTCCTCTTTATCGTCGGCACATCCGGCAGCGAATGCGGCGGACAGCAAAAGTAACATTGCGAAATAACAGTTTTTCATGGTTTTTGTTTTTAGTTGTAGGTTATTCTGTTTTTACGGGTTTCAGACAAATATCGTCCACGGTGAGCGTCATTCCGAGAGCGCCCCAAACCCCGAAAAAGACGTCGGCACTTACAGCCTGACCGGCATTGAATTCACAACCGAAACGTGTCCATTCGCCAGCTTGGGCGGTGCCCGTTATGTCATGGATCGTTCCGTCGGTCAATCGGACTCCGACATAGGCACCCTCAGGAAGCGCCTCTTCGGATTTCACCCAGCACTCGATCGAGTAATCGGCATTCTGCTGCAAGGATACCGTCTGAGTGCATACGTCCTGCCACTGGCCGGAATTCGTATTCGAGAAACGGCAGGCGATCTTGCCGCTGTGCGCATCGCGCGAAGTGAGGGCCGCCGCATTCATATGCCACATCGTCTTGTAGCTCAACGCCTGAGTCGGGTGCTCCTCGAAACCTCCTTCTGCAAGCAGATTGATCCCCGCCTGATCCCAGTTGAGGTCGGCACGCATCAGGAAAACGTTCCATGTAGGCACGGCATGAGAGATGACAAACCACAATTCGTCGTCTTCGTTGAACCACGGGTGAATATAGGGAGCATAAAGCGCATTGCCATCCTCATACATGATGATCTTCTCGCCCGACCAATCTCCTTCGGGAGAGGGAGCGTCCCGGTAAACGACGGCCCGCTGATTGACTGACAGATACATCATCATATACCGTTTGTAACGGCTGTTGTATGCAACGGTCATTTCAGACGCCGTTCCCCGTGCGACTGGCTCCGCCGCCTGTTCGTTGCGCTCCCAGCCGCCGCCGGTCCAGTATTCGTAGGCCGATTTGTCGAGAAGCTTCGTTTCGCTGACACGCGCCAGATAGACGTTGCCGTAACGTCCCGAATGTGTGCCGTACATATATACCAGCCCGTTTTCCTTCAGATAGGCGACCTGCGTGAAGTTGCTGTCGGCATTCCATTTGACGCCCGAACGGGTCCATGCGGCCCCATAATTATCCGAGTAAACGATTTCGCTGTAATTCACCGACCAATAATCGTTATCACCCGTAGGAGTCCAGTCATGGACACTCATGTAGTTCAGGTACTGACGGGTGCCGACCGCAATGCCTCCTGTAGGAATGCAGGTCACTTCGTATTCCGAACCATCGGGATACTGCCCGGTTTTGGCCCGGGAGACGACGATCTCCTTTACGGCATTGCCGTCCATCAGCATCCCCGAATAATAAAGTCCGTCCGTCAAGTCACGATCCGAAGAGAGTGCGATGGCGTTCGATTTCCAGTTACCGCCTCCGTAGTCGAAATTGTCGCCGAATACACACATGACCGTCCCGTTGCCGGCATCCCACATATTGCTGTAATCGGTACGGCCGATATTGAACCGGGCGTCCGTTCGGTTGGGATTGGGAATCGTTTCTCCGCTTTCCGAACGTCCGGTGACGCGCGCCACGAGCGTTATGTTATCCGGCAGCAGCGTCCCAGTTTCGACAGATTCAGGTCCCGGCGGTTCCGGATCGGGAATCTCCGTATCGGATGCCGACGAGCAATCCGGCAGCAGAAATAGGACAGCAATCAGGAACAACATGCTTCTGATCCCGGATACGGGGCATCTGTCTGTTTTAATAAGAATATCCATCATTTTGGCGAAGGTTAATGTTGGAAAGCAGTTCGGAAGAGGGTATCGGATACAATTCGAGATATTTCTTCTGTTTGGGCGTGTGGAATGTCCAGCTTCCGTTTACATAGAGATCCCATCGGATCAGCTGCTCGCGCCGCATTCCTTCGCCCGTGAACTCGCGTCCGAGCTCTTTCAGGAATTCGCCGTAAGGCACGGATACGCCGTCAACGACTGTCAAGGCGGACAACTGCTCGGCCGTCAGCTCACGTACGGATCGGGGCAGAGACGGATCGAAACTGCGTCTGCGCACCTCGTTCACGATGTCGGCGGCTCCCTGTGCATCCCCGTCACGAAGCAGACATTCGGCTTTCATCATCAGGGTCTCCCCGAAGCGGAACACGACCCAGTCCTGATCGGTCTCCCATTTCTGGCCGATTTTGACCTCGTACTTTCCGAAGCGGTAGCCGTCGAATTCACGGGCGGCGTCGATCGAGGCGATTTCGTTGACATAATTGAAGGGTGTGACACCGTCAGTAAAATAGAGCGGCTGCTTGGTGAGGTAGTCGTACTGTTGCCCCATGCAGTAACTCTGCCTGTAACGTTTGTCATTGTAATGATCGGGATCGGTGGCATCGAACGTCTCTTTTACGTACGAAGGCACGGCACGCAGTCCATTGTAACCGCCCGACCCCGCGTTGTAGATCGGTTTGCAGGCCCAGTGCTGGGTTTTGGCATAGATGCAGTGGAAAATGGGCGATCCCGTCGTTTCATCATACGGCACGGCAAAAATGATTTCGGGCGACGTTTCGCTTTGCAGACTGAAAATATTGGAAAAGCTGTCGTCGAGCTGGTATTTCGCAGACCCGATTATCTCGTTGCAAAGGATGAGCGTACTGTCGCGCTTGGCGGCATATTCGCTGCCGAGCCACGATTCGGCATTCAGATATACCTTTGCCAGCAGATGCTTGGCTGCCCACTTGTTAAAACGACTGTACCGCTGTTCTTCGGGCAGTTTGTCCATGCTCTCGCGCAGTTCCCGCACGACGAAGTCATACACCTCTTTCCGGGCGCGCGTCGTCGGCATATAATCTTTCGGTACGTCGTAGGTCTCCATGATCGGCACATTCCCGAAAAGAGACAGCAGGTAATAATAATAGAATGCACGCACGGCACGAACCTCCGCCAGCGTTTGCTCGTCGAGCTCCAGCCCGGCCTCTTCGAACTGATGCAGTACTCGGTTGCAGCAGGTCGTAATGCCATACCACAAGTGGCTCCAACAAGTACTGAAATGGGGGTCGGTCGATTTCCATTCGTGATTGTCCAGCCGCAGCCAGATACCGCCGTCATACCAGCCTCCGTCCGAATTGGTCGGAATGACCCATGCATCGGTTCCGAGCTCGGTCAGGTCCCAGATGCTGCGGTCCTCGTTGAACCAGCGCATCTGCCCGTACATGGGTGTCAGCAGGTAGGCTGAACTCTGTTCACTGTCCTCCAGAATCTTGTCGATTGTCATATCGCTGTAAATATCCGGATCGAGATTCGTGCATGAAGCCAGCAGAAGTGTGCATGCGCCGAACAGATGTATTGTTTTTCGTTTCATGGTTTTGATCATTAGAAGTTGAACGATGCACCGACGATGTACGAACGCAGGTTAGGGTATTTGTTGATCGGGTCCACGCCGGGTGTGAGGCCGACGATCGCCACTTCGGGGTCCAGCCCAGAATAGCCGCTGATCGTAAGCAGATTCATGCCCGTACAGAAGACCCGGATATTGCGTATCACCTTGTTGCGCTGTGAAAGATCGAATGTGTAACCGATGGTCAGATTGTCGAGTTTGACGTAATCGCCCGGCTCGACATAACGGTCCGAATAGATCGACGGCGCGAAATTGTAATATTCGCCGATCTTCTGATAAGCCGATTTCGGCACGTTGAAACTCGACAGCCAAGCGAGTGTTTCATACTTCATCCGGTAGGCATTCAGAATATCGAAGCCGAAAGCTCCGCGAAAGGATACCGACACGTCAAGCCCCTTCCAGCGATAACTAGCCTGCAAAGCGGCGAACATTTTGGGCATCCCGTTACCGATAATAGTCTTATTATCTTCACTGGGGTCCGAATTTTCGGCTCCGACAACATTCCAAGTCGTGCTGTTTTTCAGTCCATCGACACGCCATCCGTAGAAGTTGCCGACTGCCCAGCCATCTTCGAGCCGGTGCGTGTAAGTTTGCATGGGTTCTCCGGTCGAGCCTAGTGTCAGATATTCCATTGTATACCTGTCGTTGGAGAGCGAAATCAGTTTGTTTGTGTTGTAGGAGAAGTTTCCGCTGAGGGTCAATGCCATGTCTTTGCGGGAGATCAGGTCGCCTGAAAGCATCACCTCGACACCTTGGTTGCGCATCGAACCCACGTTGGCCAGAATCGAATTGGTAATATTGGGCGGTGTCGGAACCGTGTAGGTGTAGAGCAGGTCATCGGTGCGCCGGTTATAAAAATCGATACTGCCCCGGAACCGACTGTCGAAAAGAGCGAAATCCAGACCGACGTTAAGTTCCTTCTTCCGTTCCCATTTCAGATCGTCGTTGGCATTGTTCGTCGGGACGATGCCATTCACCCATTTACCTCCGTCATACCCCATGTATGCCGTACTGAAATTGTATAGCGGGACATATTGGTAGGGCGATGAGGGAGCGGTGCCGGTTATGCCGTATCCGACCCGTAATTTGAGATCGGAAACCCAATATGCATCCCGCATGAACTTTTCCTGTGTAATCCGCCAGCCGGCACTTACGGCCGGAAAAGTACCCCAACGGTTGTTCTTTCCGAACTTGTCGCTTCCCTCATGGCGCAGGCTGGCCATAAAAAGGTATTTATTGTCGAAATTATAGTTCACTCGGCCGTAGAAACCGATCAGCTTGATCCGGTACTTATAGCTGGTCAGCTTCGAGGTGCCATCGAGCGTTGAATTCGCCGAACCGATATTCCATGCGCCGAATCCGTCAATCGGGAAATCGTAGGCATACATTTCGGAAGATTGGTGGATATAGTCATTGTAACTGTATCCGACGGTTGCCTGCAGCGTATGGCGGCCGAATTTGCGCGAATAGTCGGCCTGTAATTCGAGTGTCTTGTCCTCGCCGTGGCCCCCGGAGAGTCGCGCCTGTCCCTGCGTGCTGCCCATCGTCGATGAATAATGCTTTTGGGTCGTGCTGTAAGCGTAATCGTTGAAGTCGCCCATGTAGATACCCGTTGCACTGATCGTCAGGTCCTTGACCGGTTCGACCGAAATCCGTCCCGACATCATCAGCTGGTCGTACTTGTTTTCGGTGCTCTGTTCTTTCAGTAAGCCTACCGGATTGGCACCGTTGCTGTTTTCATAATAGGAGCCGTCGGCGTTGTAGACCGGGATGGTCGGGTTCCGGCTGAGCGCCTGCATATAGAGATCGTCCGGAACGATACCCTGCGTTACGATTTTATTGCTGACATTCAGGGCGATCTTGAACCGGTTGTCGAACATGGCGTGGTTGATGCTGAGTTTGGCGGTCAACGACTCGTCGAAAGAGCCCTTGTAGATACCTTGTTTGTCGTTGTAGGTTACCGAAGCGAGGTAATTCGTCCGGGCATTTCCGCCTTGCAGCGAAACATAGTGCGTCTGACTGACGGGCGTGCGGGTAATCTCCCGGACCCAGTCCGTGTCACCCTTGAAATCGTTGATCAGGTCGAAGCGGGAATCCTCTTTCGCAAGCCGGGATTTCAGACTGCGGAGTTCCGTGGCATCCGGATAGTCGGAGGTCTCGTCGAGCATTTGGTCGATGGTGACATAGCCTTTGTATTCCAACGCGACTCGTCCCGACTGCGGCCGTTTGGTATTGATGATAATCACGCCGTTCGTTCCGCGCGTACCGTAAATGGCAGCGGCCGAACCATCCTTCAAGACATCGATGGATTCAATGTCTTCCGGTGAAATGGCGTTGAGGGACCCTCCGGCCACCCCGTCGATCACGATGAGCGGAGCCGAAGAGGCTGCCAGCGTCGAAATACCGCGCAACATGATGCTCAGCTCGCCGCTGGGATTGCCCGATGTTTTGGAAATACCCAGACCGGCGACTTTTCCCTGAAGCAGTTGAAGCGGATTGCTGACGTTTCCCTGTAAAAATTCATCAGATGACACTCGGGTGATCGAACTGGTGATCTCCTCTTTGCGGATCGTGCCGTAACCGATCGCAATCACTTCCTCAAGGCCGATGGCATCGGCTTCGAGTGCGAAGTTCACCTCTGTCCGGCCATTTACAGCGGCTTCGGCACTCTTCATGCCGATAAAGGAACACACGAGCGTTGCATTTCCGTCCTTTACGTTCAGCGAGTAACTGCCGTCGCTGCCGGTCGAGGTTCCGGTCGTAGTTCCCTTGACGACGACCGATGCCCCGGCAATTCCGTTTCCGGTCTGATCGGTCACTTTTCCGGAAATGCCGTGACTCGTTTGAGCAGATGCCGGCATGCCGTACTGCAGCATCAGAGCCATGCATAACATGAAATAGAGTTGTTTCATAATTGATGGTATTTAGGTTAATTTTTCTCCGTTGCCGCAGACGTTGCCGTTCCGTACCAGAAAGCAGCTGCCCGGTAATCGACCGCACCGGGATTCCAGCTCAGCATTTCCAAGTCAAATTGCAACTGTTGCCCGAAAGGTATTGCATCCAGATTGCGGGTTCGGACAAAGGTATTGTATCCGTGTGACGATGCTTCATCGGCCCGGGGAGCGCCGCCGAACGGCGTTGCGAACGGCACCACAGGCGCCCAAGAACAGTTGTAATAGTCTTCTGTCCCGGTACCCATGAACGACGGGAACGTATCGTTATCGATCCATATCTTTTCATCGCCCTCACCATACCAGTCCGGGCAGTGGTTGTAAAGCGACAGCACATCGCCGCAATAGACCCCGCGACCGGTTATGGTCGTAAAATTCCAGTCGAGATTGTCCGGCGAGTTATAATCATTGTTGACCGGAATGCCTGTTTCATCGTGGTAAGTTGTATGGAAATAGAGTGTCTGTGCCGTCCGGTCGAAATCATCGACATAACCCGTGATTACGGCTGTAAATGGAATATCGGTCCTTTTTTCGAGACGCAGGTCCGCATGTTCCGCATAAGGCATCACCCAACGGCTCGTAAAGGTGCCTTTGCCGTCGGACGAGACGTACCAGTTCGATGAAGCCGGTGCACCGGTGCCGGCTCCGAAGAAACAGTCGAGGGGACACCATACGCAGCGTATACCGTCGAAATCGATACGCAGCCAAGTCCGCTGCATGATCTCGACAAGATCTGCCGGATCAAATTCCGAGAGCGTTATGGTCAACGACCGGATCGCTTTGTTTCCGTCGGGCAAGTGCAGCGACGTGGCGCCGTTCGACATCGGGGTGACGGTCCGGGTACACTCCGTTCCGTCGGTATACGTTTCGGGCGAAAGCAATTTACGGTTTACCGCGGCGATCTTATCCGTGAGCTTGCGCACTTCTCTCAACGAGAAGGTCCGAACATTCGTTCCGTTGTCATAGGTTCTGTATCCGATATGATAATAACGGGGGATTTTGACCGTGTAATCGGACTCTTCAAGTGTGATGCGGCAGGATCGGGCATAAGGCAGGGGCAGAAAGAAGGTGTTGCCGCCGGTTTTGGAGAGTTCATCTTCATAATGCGTATGTGTCAGCGAAAGGGCCGTACCGACAGCTACCGGAAAACGGGCCATGTCATAAGCCGGAATCTCGATTTCTGGCGTACTTGCTCCGTCGAAATAGAACCGCAGCGTTCCCCGTTTATCGTTGGTTGTCATCCAGATGCGCGTTATGGCTCCGGGGCCCTTTTCATCGAAGAGCACCTTTTCGACACGGCCGCGAATCGTGTCGAGCCGTTCGAATCCGGCTCCGTCGTCGTTGGCGAACCAGCCGGGTTCATGAGGGTCAACGGTACGGCGGTCGTAACTGCTGACCTGCGCCGCACGGTAATTCACGGCCGGATAACCGGTCACTGCGTCGTATGAAATCATTTCATCCAACAGTGACGCCATCGTCACCTGTGAAGCGGCGTCCGAGGGACTGCCGTGCGTTCCGCAGCCTATGGTGCAGAGCGCCATTAAGATCGTAGTCAGTCGTTTCATGGTAAACTTGGGTTTTAAGGTCAGATTATTTTCGAGGCGGAGGCCATGCGCCTGCGCAGGTACAGACATAAGCCGCGGTTTCAACGGCCGTCCGGTGCGCCTCCGCGATCGTCCGGCCCGAAAGCAAGGCTCCGATCAGGGTTCCGGAGAAGGCATCGCCAGCGCCTACGGTATCGATGACTTCCACCCGGGGTGTCTGCAGCGTAGATATACACTCGCGGGTATAAATGGAGCTGAAACGATCCCCGCCGGTAAGTACGACCATGCGAAGTGCATATTGTTCCGCCAATTGGCGGCACGCAGCATCCGTATCCTCCGGAAGCGCAAACATCTCCTGCAACCGGACGAGTTCGTCATCGTTTATTTTCAGCACGTTCGCGATGCGGAGCGACCGGTCGATCAACTCTTTCGAATAGAAATGCTGACGCAGGTTGATATCATAGATGCGATAAGCGTCGGCCGGTACAGTTTCGACCATGGCGCATGTGGTCCGGTGCGAAACTTCGCCGCGCTGTGCCAGCGTGCCGAAGCAGATGGCGCCGGCTCGGCGCGCCAAAGACAGCATCTCTTCCGTGAGCGGAATATAATCCCATGCGACATGTTCGTGGATCGTGTAGGTAGGCTGGCCGTCGCACAGCGACACATCGACAGTGCCGGTCGGCTTATCCACCGTAGCAACGAGTGTACGGATACCGTAACTGGCGGTAACTGCCAGCAGATCGCGTCCGGCATCGTCATTGCCGACAGCGCTGACAGCCCAGCCTTCGACACCGTTCTGCGAGGCATGATAGGCAAAATTCACGGGAGCTCCTCCGGCTTTGCGGCCAGTAGGCAAAATATCCCACAGAAATTCGCCGATGCCGATAACAAGGGGTTTAGAATACATCTTACTCTTTTTTTAACAGTTGTTTTTCAATCTCTTCAAGCGAACGCCCTTTGGTTTCGGGAATCCAGATGTAGATAAACAGCCATGCAGCAAGGCAAAGGACTCCGAATCCGGCAAAAACGATTGCCGCACCGAAACTCTCCAGCATTATGGGGAAGAACTGCACGACCAGAAATGCGCAGGCCCAGCTGATCCCCGTTGAAAGCGCCATGGCCGTACCCCGGATCGCCGAGGGATATATTTCGGCTGTAACGACGAACATAAGCGGGGAAAGCGACACTGCAAAGAAAGCGATGTAAACAAGCAGGGCGATCAGAATCCCGATACTGCCGGGCAGCGGCTGGGCAAAGGCATAGGTCAGGTACGCTAGTGACACGACCAATCCGGCACATCCCCACAAAAGCAGTTTCTTGCGGCCCAGACGGTCCACCAGCCATACGGCGACAATCGTGAACAGAAAGTTCACTATTCCGACATAAATGGCCTGCATAAGTGCCGTATCTCCGCCGATACCGGTCTGCCGCAATATTTCAGGGGCGTAATTGATGATAACGTTAATTCCAGTGATTTGCTGGAATACGGCGAGCAACGAGCCCAGCAGGACGATGTGTGTCGTCGATCCGCGGAATAACTCGGATAATTTGGGCCCGCCCTTCTGCGAAGACTTCGGTGTTTCAAGCATAACTGCCGCATCTTTGGAAGAAATTCCCATGCGGGCGATGGCTTTTCGGGCAATCTCATATTCCCCCTGTTTAATCAGCCAACGCGGACTTTCGGGCAGAAACAACAGCATCAGTAGATTGCCCGCAGCGAACAACAACGGCAGGCCTAGCATCCAACGCCAGTTGTTTCCCCACGAAATCATCCCAAAATCGGCACAATAAGCAGCAAGAATGCCGATAACGATGAATAACTGGTAAAACGAAACGAATGTGCCGCGCCATTTGGCCGGAGATATTTCGGATATATAAATAGGTATTACAGCCGAGAGGACACCCATACCGCAGCCGCCTAGGAAACGGGCTGCAATCAGCCATGCGGCATTGCTTGCCATGGCACATCCGACGGCCGACAGTATCAACATGACGGCAGATATGATCATCATGTTTCTGCGGCCGTATTTATCGCTGTAACGCCCTCCCAGCAATGCTCCTATCAGGCAGCCAATCATAATGGCACTTGTCACGAGTCCCATGGCCATGGCCGAAAGCCCGAACTCGGCGGTAATGAATTCGAGCGCCCCGGAAATTCCTCCCAAATTAAGCCCGACTACGAATGCCCCGAACGAGGCGGCAAAGACATACCCGAATAGTAGTAACTTGTTTTTCATATCAGATTAGTTGATTTATTTGGCATAACAAAAATAGTCTGTTGTGTGTAACGTTTCGATAACGATTGTTACAGATGTGATAAGCTTTGTTACAAATCGATCTAATTCGATTTGCGTGTTTGTAGTCTGGTTACAAATCCGCCGGACAGAAAAGGTAGTATGAATCTTTGATTTTACGGCCGTTCTCATCAATTCGTAATGATACGAGATGCAAATGTTTCCGGTCAATGTTCTTATGTTTGAAGACAATGTAGGGCTGGTTGCCGTAACCCATACGTTCCATGTATTCCTGCGCGATGTCCCGGAGCTGATCGTCGGTCAGTCTGTCTTCCGGCGAGGGGTTCAGCGAGGCGTGGAAGACCGTGTTCGTAGTCCGGCGGTTGGCTTCGAGGTACGGCCAAAAGCAATCCATGCAGGCGTCGACATCCATTCGCCCGTGCTTGTCGAACGGTTCCAACATCCTCTGCCAGAAGAGCACCTCGGCTTCATCCTTATCCACTTTTTCCTTGTTGTAACGCAGGGCCCCGCCGGGTGTTGCCCCGGATCTTATATTCGCAACCATTCCTTAGCTTGTTTGGCAAGATGCAGAATCTCGATACTAAGGGTCTTCAACTCGCGTGTGCGTTGTTCCAGCATGACGATCTGATGCGGGATTGCAATGTTGGAGAAGTGCGCATTGACAGCCTTTACAATCTGATTATAGTTGTTGGCGAGTTTCTGAAACTGGAAATAAAAATCGTTCAGCCGGGCGACGAACTGCGTCTTCGACGGATCGCGTTTGATGATTATGAATTCCTCGCTGAAGAGTCGTTTGACGATAAAACGGCTCCGGTTATGCTCCGATCCGGTTTTGCAGAGCAGCTCGTTGAAGCGGATGTTTTGTTCTTCATTAAGCCGAAACGAGTATTTATAACTCGGCGTTCGGGGCTTCTTGTCGGTCTTGTCGGTCTGTTTTCGATTGGTATCCATATATAGCTTGAAAAAGGGTCGCGACTTGGGAGCGGCCCCAGCCTCGCAGAGCGAGGACCTTTGTCGGACAAACCGAAGGTTGTCGGACAAAGGTACACCTCGCTCCCATCTGACGATGGGAAAAAGCCGCGACGAAGAATTGCTGCCGAAAGTTTCAGAAGTTCTCCATGACGGGTCCTGAGGCCGGGTCGGTTCCGGGTGCAATATTACAACCGGCCGGCACGAAAAAAAAGCCCGCCGAACGGACTGGAGCGGACTGGGACGGACACCGGAATTAAAGCCGGATTACAGATAGTATATTGCAGTAACAATAGTTATTTCATTATTTTATTCATAGAGCCAATATGAATTGGACAAAAGTATTAATGACGCTTTGTTTGAAATAAAACATGAAACCAATAACAGTTTAAATACAGTTGTCGATTAATCATCCAATATTTAGCACATATCTTAATGGGAAAATCCGTTCAAAAAGACAAAAACACATTCAAACATTCCTCCAGCAAACGGGTTGAAATAGACGAAGCAGCCCTCCAAAAGATGCTCCTCGGAAAAGAGCTTCCAATTGGGGATGTCGCACAAAATGGTCCGAAACAGGATGATGCTGAACCGACGATACGCAATAAGACCGTTGGCTCAAAAACCGAACCGCCGGCTCCGGCAGCCGGGACAATACCGGCCGATTCCGGAACAACTCCGGACAGATCAGGATTCCAGCGAAAAAAGATTTTGCTGCCCGATTTCGAGCAGACGTTTTTCCGTCCCGTAAAGTGTTCCGATGAACGGGCTGCCATATATGTCAGCCTCGAAACCAAGCACAAAATTTCGAAAATACTCCATCTGCTGGGGAATGAGCGCACAAGACTGACAGCCCTTGTCGACAATATGCTGCAGTTCGTGATCGGCATTTACAGTGATGAACTGAATTATCTCCATGAGAAGAAAAATAACAGACGACCGTTTTGAAAAAGCCAAAGCGGAATAGAGCGGATAGCGGAACCGAAATGTTGAGAATGTTGTATATTGCATTTGCCTCAAGGCACTTTCTCTATGGATGCTCTCTGGCAGCAAACTTTTATACGATCAGAAAGAGTTGCAAGCTCATCCATTAAGGATAAAATTCCTATCTTTGTATATTATATTTGAACAACCTGACTACCATGGCAACCCAAAGCGAGGCCGCATTAGAGAACGGCTTGATAAAAACATTGATGGACAATAGCTACGAGCGTGTTTTTATCAAAGAAGAAGAGAATCTGAAAGCGAACTTCAAAGTCCAGCTGGAAAAGCACAATCAAAAGGCTCTCGCACTGATCGGACGGGCGCAATTTACCGACAAAGAATTCGAGCAAATTCTCATCTACCTCGAAGGCGGGACACGGTTTGAAAAGGCTAAAAAATTGCGCGATCTTTATCCGCTGGAAACCGAAGACGGGCAACGTATCTGGGTCGAATTTCTCAACCAACGCAAATGGTGTCAGAACGAATTTCAGGTGTCGAATCAAATAACGATCGAGGGACGAAAAAAATGCCGCTATGATGTAACGATTCTTGTGAATGGATTGCCGCTGGTACAGATCGAACTGAAAAAGCGCGGAGTCGAATTGAAACAGGCCTACAACCAAGTGCAGCGATACCACAAGACCTCGTTTCACGGACTATTCGACTATATCCAGATTTTCGTGATTTCCAACGGTGTAAATACCCGTTATTTCGCCAATAACCCAAACGGCGGCTATAAATTCACATTCAACTGGACGGACAAGAGCAATCGGCCATTCAATGACCTGAATATGTTCGCCAATTTCTTCTTCGACAAATGCACCTTGGGGAAGATTATCAGCAAATACATCGTTCTGCACGAAGGCGAACGGTGTTTGATGGTACTGCGCCCCTATCAATACTATGCCGTCGAGGAAATTATCAATCGGGTTGAAAACACCAATAAAAACGGTTACGTGTGGCATACGACAGGCGCCGGCAAAACCCTCACGTCGTTCAAGGCGGCGCAGCTCGTATCGGACATCGACGGTGTAGACAAAGTGTTGTTCGTTGTCGACAGGCATGATCTGGATACACAGACACAAAGCGAATACGAGGCATTCGAACCGGGAGCAGTCGATGGAACGGACAATACCTACGAATTGATCAAACGTTTGAGCGGAGATTCCAAAATCATCATCACAACAATTCAGAAATTGAATTGCGCCGTGACGAAGGACTACTACAACAAGCACTTGCAAGAGATTCGCAATAAGAAGGTCGTGATGATCTTCGACGAATGCCACCGCAGCCACTTCGGCGAGTGCCATAAGAATATCGTCCGGTTTTTCTCACACCTACAAATCTTCGGATTCACCGGCACACCGATTTTTGCTAAAAACGCCAAACAGGAGCATACAACCGCTGAGGTATTCGGCGAGTGCCTGCACAAATACCTAATCAAGGATGCTATTGCCGATGAAAATGTATTGGGCTTTCTGGTCGAATATTATACAGGCAATACGACTACTGATTATGAAAATGAAAAACGGATGCGCGAAATTGCGCAATTCATTCTCAACAACTACAACAAATCGACTTTCGACGGCGAGTACAATGCACTGTTCGCCATTCAATCCGTGCCGATGCTGTTGGGTTACTACAAGATATTCAAGGAACTGAATCCCAAAATCAAAATCGGTGCGATCTTCACCTATGCAGCCAACGCCAACCAGGACGACGAGCAAACGGGGATGAACAAAGGATTTGCCTCGACAAAGGTCGATGCCGACGAGTTGCAAACCATTATTGACGATTACAACCGCATGTTCGGCACCGGGTTCTCGACCGACAATTTCGGGGCATATTACGACGATGTGAACGAACGGATGAAGAAGCGCCGGAAAGAGATGGAACCGCTCGACCTCCTGCTTGTCGTCGGGATGTTCCTCACAGGTTTCGACGCCAAGAAACTCAACACGCTTTATGTGGACAAGAACTTGGAGTATCACGGCCTGTTACAGGCCTTCAGCCGCACAAACCGAATACTGGGTGAAAAAAAGAAATTCGGTAAAATTTTTTGTTTCCGCGATCTGAAAGCAAACGTAGATGCTGCTATCAAATTATTCAGCAACAACGAGCCGAATGAGTACATCATCCGCCCTCCGTTCGAGAAAGTGCGCAAAGAGCTCAATCTGAAAATGATCTCCTTTTTGGAGAAATATCCCAATGTCACGTATATCGACGCCCTGAAAAGCGAACCGGAGAAACGGGAATTCGTATTGGCGTTTCGGGAGATCATTCGAGGCAAAATCGAAGCGCAGATTTATGAGGAGTACGAAGAGGACGATCCCTATCTCCTCATGTCGGAACAGGAGTATATGGACTTCCGGTCCAAATACCTCGACATCGCTATCGGCCATACGGGAGAAGACAAAGGCCCTTCAGCCAAAAAAGACACTCCGCAACCGGAAATTGACGGGATTGACGATATCGATTTCTGTCTGGAGTTGTTACATAGCGATGTAATCAACGTCGCCTATATCCTCGCACTGATCGAAGACCTGAATCCCGAAAGCGAAGACTATAACGAAAAGCGCCAGCACATCATCGACACGATGATCAAAGACGCAGCCATGCGCAACAAGGCGATGCTGATCGACGGATTTATCCGCCACAATGTCGACGATGACAAAACCGGATTTGCCCGCGCCAAAGCTGACGGATCAATCGATCTGGAGACTCGGTTAACAAACTACGTATCCACCGCCCGCAATGCAGCAATCGACCGGCTCGCCGAAGAGGAGGGGCTTCCACAAGACGCCCTTCGGGATTATCTTGCCCAATACGATTACCTGCAACGGGAGAAACCGGAGATCATACAGAATGCAATCAAAGAGAAAAAAGTCGGCCTGAAAGAGCGCCGGAATATCCTCAAACGCGTTATGGGTAAACTCCGCACAATCATCGAAACATTCAACTGGGAATAAAAATTATTAGCGATGGAAAAAACATATCCTGGTTTTGTATACATTCTCACAAATCCGAGTTTTCGGGAGGATTGGGTGAAAATCGGAAAGAGCGCACGCGCCGTCGACGTCCGATCGAAAGAACTGGACAACACGGCTGTTCCCCTACCCTTTGAGATCTTTGCCACAATGCAGACAACCAAGTTCAATGAAGTCGAGAAATTGGTTCATAAGACCATTGATCGATTAACCGACCTGAGAATCCGGCAGAATCGAGAATTTTTCAATGTCGCGCCCCAAGTCGCATTAGACATATTCAAGGATATTGCCCAAACAATAGACGATGCAATCATCACCCGATATGAGGGAAATCTACCAATAATAGGGAGCGGTCTGCCTTCGAACGAATCGAGTAAACATACCGTAAAACGAGGACGTTTCAAATTCAGCATGGTCGGAATCAAAATCGGGGAATACATTACATTTTCTCCGACAAATATTCATGTGAAAGTTGCCAGCGATGATTCCATCGAATACGAAGGACGCATTTATAAATTATCGCCATTTGTCGGAACCTTCATGCCGGAGGAGAGGCGCAACACATCAGGCGCATACCAAGGAGCCAAATATTTTTCCTACAATGGAAAAACCTTGGACGATCTGCGCAAGGCGGCCGAGCAATGCAACCCTAAAATTGAAAATGAAGAATAAGCCATTATGAGCGAAGAATTACAACAAAAGCTCCGCAGCCAACTTTGGACGGTTGCCAACACCCTGCGCGGCAATATGTCGGCCAGCGATTTCATGTATTTTACATTGGGATTCATCTTCTACAAATACCTTTCGGAGAAGATCGAGCTTTATGCCAATGAAGAACTCAAAGAGGATGATCTGACATTCCGTGAAGCCTGGGCTGGAACCGACGAAGATTTGAAAGCCGATCTGAAAGAAGCGTGTGTGCAGGATTTAGGGTATTTCGTCGAACCGGAATACCTCTACTCCACCATTATTGCGATGATCGACCGCAAAGAGAACATACTGCCCTCGCTCGAACGTTCACTTAAAAAGATCGAAGACAGCACAATCGGACAAGAAAGCGAAGATGATTTCGGCGGCCTGTTTTCGGACATCGACCTTGCATCGCCCAAACTGGGCAAGACAGCCGATGATAAAAATAAACTGATCAGCGACGTGCTCGTTGCTTTGAATGGTATCGACTTCGGATTGAAAGAGGCGCAGGATATTGATATCCTCGGGGATGCCTACGAATACATGATCGGACAATTCGCAGCCGGAGCCGGCAAAAAAGCAGGAGAGTTCTACACACCGCAGGAAGTCAGTCAGATTCTTGCCGAAATCGTCATCACGGGCAAACAACGTCTGAAAACCGTATTCGATCCAACCTGCGGCAGCGGTTCACTACTGCTTCGCACGGCCCGGAGCGGCAAAGCCGACGAAATCTTCGGCCAAGAGAAAAACCCGACCACCTTCAACCTCTGCCGAATGAACATGTTGCTGCATGGCATCAAATACAACGATTTTGACATCCGTAACGGCGACACGCTCGAAGCCGACGAGTTCGGCGACCGACAGTTCGATGCGGTGGTCGCCAATCCCCCGTTTTCCGCCGATTGGAGCGCTGCCGACAAATTCAACAACGACGACCGTTTCAACAAGGCCGGAGTTCTCGCACCCAAATCGAAAGCCGATTACGCCTTTATCCTGCACATGATCTACCACCTGAACGAAGGTGGAACAATGGCTTGTGTAGCACCGCACGGCGTATTGTTCCGAGGTGCCGCCGAGGGCAAAATACGTCGCTTCCTCATCGAAAAGAAGAACTATATCGACGCCATTATCGGGCTTCCGGCTAACATCTTCTATGGTACCAGTATCCCTACATGTATCCTTGTAATGAAAAAGTGCCGCAAGCAAGACGATAACATCCTCTTTATCGACGCATCACGCGAATTCGAAAAGGTTAAAACGCAGAATAAGCTCCGTCCGGAACATATCCAAAAAATTATCGAGACCTACCGGAATCGTTCCGAAATCGAGAAATACAGCCATTGCGCCACCTTGAAAGAGATTGAAGAGAACGACTACAACCTCAACATCCCGCGCTATGTCGATACGTTCGAGGAGGAAGAGCCCATCGACATCAAGGCAGTTATGGCGGAAATCAAAGAACTGGAAGCCCAACGCGCTGATCTGGACAAACAAATAGAGGCTTATTTAAAAGAATTGGGGATTGTCGAATAACACAACGCGAGAAGCAATGGCAACAAATAACAACGATAAAACCCTCAATGTTCCCCCTTTGAGATTTCCGGAGTTTAGTGGGGAGTGGGAAGAAGAGCAATTAGATAGTATTGCTACTTTGTCAAAAGGGATAGGAATATCCAAAGAACAACTTTCTGAGGATGGCGAGCCATGTATCCTATATGGTGAATTATATACTAAGTACAAATCCGAAATCATCAAACAAGTTGAGAGCAAGACCGACATTGACTGTTCTAAGCTTAAAAGGAGTAAAGCAAATGATGTAATCATTCCTTGTTCTGGTGAAACAGCTGTTGATATTGCTACTGCTAGATGCGTTCCATTTGATAACATTCTATTAGGAGGTGATTTGAATATCATCAGTTTACATAAATACGATGGCGCATTTATGAGCTATCAGTTGAATGGTAAGCGTAAATATGATATTGCAAGAGTTGCGCAAGGTGTATCTGTTGTACATCTGTACGGTGAGCATCTAAAAGCGATTAAAACCTATAATCCAAGTTTGCCTGAACAACAAAAGATTGCAAAACTCTTATCACTCATTGATGAACGTATCGCTACCCAAAACAAAATCATTGAGGATTTGAAAAAACTAAAGTCCGCAATTAGAAAAAAGATATTCTCTCTGTTGAAAGATGAATATACAAAGAGTTTTGAAATCAATCAGCTACTTGATTACGAACAACCTACTGCATATATTGTAGCTAATGATGAATACTCTACCGACACACGTTTAACCCCTGTTCTAACTGCGAATAAAGGTTTTATTTTGGGTTATACAGACGAAAAAAATGGCATATATCAAAAAGGAGCGTGTATAATCTTTGACGATTTCACAATGGATGCAAAATATGTATCATTTCCTTTTAAGGTAAAGTCTTCGGCAATAAAAATACTCACAGCAAAACCAAATGTAAACCTTCGGTTTATGTTTGAATACTTATCGCATTGGGAACTTAAATCGGAAGAACATAAAAGGCATTATATTTCAGAAATATCCCCACTTGTAATTGAACTACCCTCAAAAGAAAAGCAAAATATAATAGCATTACTAATGACTTCGTTGAATAACAAATTGACTATTGAAGAAAAAGCAAAGATAAGATATGAAGTACAAAAAGGATACTTACTCTCGCAAATGTTTATATGAACATCTGCGAGAGTAAATACTGCTTCAGCTTTGAATACTCGGTAAGTAAACTATTATGTACCTCTAATAGTTCACGTAATTTTCTGAAAGCAATAGATATTCTTTTTTGCTCTTTCAATTTTGGCAGGCGAATTTGAATACTCCCCATTGTATTGTTCATTAGTTTTGGGTTAGCTAAGTTTGTTGACACATACTTCTTTGTTGCTTCTGCCAAGACTAATGAAACGAAGTAGGTATCAAATTCATCCCCCAGTTTTAATAAGCCACAAACATTTGTACAATTAAACTTACCATCACGATAAAATACGGTTCCTGCATTTGCACCATCTGTTGTCCAATTAATGTATTCACCCTCAAACATAAAATTGTCAAGGTAGCCCATAATACCTTCATTCGATGTTTGAGAGGAATAAACAGGGTATAATGGATTATCTTGTTGGCTAATTTCTACAGAGCTAATAACTCTTCCTCGCCCTATTGATGCTATATCTTTAATCTTGAATTGCTTCCAAGAATCAGAATGAAGCATTTTCAAACTAATTGCGGAATTACAAATGAACAATCCTTAATTTTATCATGATAACCAGATGGTTATACCTCAAAATATCGCATTATTTGTAGCATTATGCTACATCCATCACTTTAGAAACGGAATATTCCCCATTATATTATTATCAAAGTATGTGGAAGAGTCAATCTTGAAGTAGTGTATTCTGCTATTTTACATAGTTAGCGTGTGTGATATTTATAAAGATAAAATTTTTCGAATTATACAAATAGGTTTTAATCCAAAAGACTACCTTTGCATAAATTTATGCGTTATGAGTACAACAGAATACATACAAATCATTATCGGCATCGGTCAGATTATAGCTGTTGCTATTATTCCAATTATTGTTTGGGTATTAGGAATAAAGTACCAAAATAGAAAAGCAAAAAAAGATGCTCAATTAAGAGTTTTCCTTACACTAATGGCGGATCGAAAATCAACCCCAATAACAAAAGAATGGGTTGATGCCTTAAATACAATAGATGTAGTATTTCAGGAAAATAAAAAAGTCCGACATGCGTGGAGAGAATATTTAGATAGTTTAAACGAAAAATCACCTCATTTTGATAGTAGTAATTCTTTTAGACTTGACTTACTTTCAGAAATGGCCGTTTCTCTTGGGTATAAAAATTTAAAGCAAACAGAGATTGATAGATTTTATTCTCCTAAATATTTTGGTTCTCAAATGAGCCGACAGGAAATATTATTTCAAGAGAATCTACGAATTTTAACTCGATCCAAAAGTTGTGCTGAAAGTTTTACTGATGAAGAATATGAACAGCACTATAAGGAGTTGATGGAACAGCAAGGAGAGTAAAGAATATGGGAAATATCCTTTCTGTGAAATTACTATTTTTTTATCCTTAATTAAAGGGCTTAGTCAGCAGTTGCTTTCATCAGAGAATGATTGGATTTTATATAGACTCGATGACTTAGCGCAAATAAAAAGTGGCTATTCAGGAATACAGGTGAGTTATCAAACTCCTTATAAGGTTTCTCGCATAGAAACTATTAGTAAACATTGTATTGATATACAACGAATTGGTTATGTAGAGTTTATTCCTGAAAGTTATAAGTTAAACGTAGGAAATATTCTGTTTAGCAATATCAATAGTGTTCAGTATATAGGAAATACAGCCTACCTTGACAAAGATTATGGACTTTATCATGGCATGAACTTATTGCGAATTATACCCAATACAACCATAGTTAGACCTCGTTTTTTGCATTTACTTCTTTGTACTGATTGGGCAATAAACCATTTTCAAACTATTTGCAACAAAGCAGTTTCACAAGCAAGTATCAATCAAACTGCGTTAGGTAAGAGTCGATACCCGATACCACCAATGTCTGTTCAACAACAAATCTGTAGTATGTTTGAACTCACTGAGAGAAAATTGGGTAATGAGCAAGAATACATAAGTTGTCTTCAACAGCAGAAACGGTATTTGCTTCAGGAAATGTTTATATAAACATTTGGCTTAATAGATACTTCTTCAATAAAATGTATTGCTCCATTAATGACTTTTCATTTGCCAAACGGCAATGCAAAGCGTCAAGAGTGTTAGCTATACGTCCTTGTTTCTCTAAACTTGGTAGTAAAAACTTCATCTTCATAAAGTCTTTTTTTTGAAGATTAAACCGTGTACTCCCTTGTGCTAACGGATATATAGCCTTACGAAATGAAGAACTTGAAATGAAGTGGGCAAGGTATTGAGGTAATACACGTTCATCATAGAAATGAATGCCAAAGCAGAAGCTATTCAAATAAAGTTTCTGTGTGTTGCCCAAATATACTGCACCTATACCAACTTCTTCCGGAGTTTCAGATGAGAGTGTGAATAAGGCATCACTGTACTGCACACTGTTTTGCTTTTCGTTGGGAACGATTTGTACCAATTCATAATCCTTTTCTGAGATGTAAGTATTCTGATGCACGTTCATATAAGTAATGAATGGTTCACCATATCCGAAATCATCACCACCTTTTCCGCTTAATCCAGAATAAGCTTCACCCAAATCTGAAAAGCAGACGGTTTCTCCCTTAATACCTTTGTGGATATTATCGTTTAGCCCTTTAATTAAGGATTGCAGTTTCTCAATGATTTTGTTTTGGGTTGCTATTCGTTCGTCAATGAGAGATAGAAATCCAGCTATTTTTCTCTGTTCCTCAATTGATGGAAAATATAATGATATTTTGGATAATCCTTCCTGTCCAATATTGAAATGTTGTGCTCCTGCCCCCATCCTGCAAGTTCTTTTGCGCGCTAATGGCGTAGCAAGCAAATACTTAAAGAACAAAGGATCATAATTGCCGATTTTACGACCACGAATAACAAAGCCTCCATAAATGGCGGTACGATTATCCATGTACACATTAGCTCGTCCAACATCCTCCAATGTTTCTGAGCTACGTTGGAATAGCAAATCTCCGTCTTTCACTCCGAAACATTCTATTTCTTTTTCAGTAGCATTGACCTTGCCACGAATATTGTCATAATTGATAACTCCTTCTGAAAGAATATCCATCACCGAAATGAATGGTAGTCCACTTCCAATACGTTTAGCGTCTGGATTAAGACCATTCTTGAACTCCAAATATTCAGAAAGCGTATGCTCTTCCCACTCCCCACTAAACTCCGGAAATCTCAAAGGGGGAACATTGGAGAAAATCGAACTGTAAAAGTTTCTTTATTCCTATCTTCCTGCTATATTATTCAAACCTTTTAGAATATGATAGCAAAAACCAAACTTTCGGAGATTGTCGCTCTATGGAAAGAGGACAAAAAACAGTATGTAAAACGCTCCACATTTTCAGCTTATACACTACTTATTGAAAATCACATCTTACCATCATTCGGCAACAAAACGCTCATCGAAGAACAGAATGTTCAATCATTCGTATTTCGGGAACTCGACAAAGGATTGAGCCACAAAACAATCAAAGACATTTTAATCGTTTTGAAAATGATATTGCGATTCGGCGTCAAGAACAAACTGATCGAATACCGTCAGATAGACATAAAATTCCCTACGGAACGCGACAAACATTCAATTGATATATTGAGCCGTTCGCACCATCGTCAAATCATGGAATATATTAAATCACATTTTACATTCAAGAACTTAGGTATTTATATCTGCCTGAGTGCCGGGATGCGTATCGGAGAAATTTGCGCACTTACATGGGAAGACTTAGATATTGAGAATGGAATTATTCATGTACAAAAGACCATTCAGCGTATCTATATCATCGAAGACAATCGAAAACATACAGAGATCATTCTTGACACTCCCAAAACCAAAAACTCGATCCGCGAAATTCCGATGACACGGGATTTACTAAAAATGATCCGCCCACTCAAAAAAGTTGTAAACGACCGTTTTTATGTATTGACCAACGAAGCGACACCAACCGAACCGCGTACTTACCGAAACTATTACAAACAATTCATGCAGACACTCGGCTTACCAGCCATGAAATTTCACGGTTTACGACACAGTTTTGCAACACGATGCATCGAAAGCAAATGCGACTACAAAACCGTGAGCGTTTTGCTGGGACACTCGAACATCAGTACTACGCTCAATTTATATGTGCATCCAAATCTGGAACAGAAAAAAAGATGCATGGAGCAAATGTCAAAACTACTACGCTAACCATATCCATTTTCTGAATTAACTCTTGAATTTGAATGACCAACCGCGACTAATTGTCACGGTTGGTCATAAAAGTCAAATTATCACTTGGATCACCCATCATTTTTTCCGCGAAGACCTACCCCATATAGGCACTTTCAACATCCACAACCATACAGAAATATGAGTTACAAGACATCGTTGCTCACTATCAATTTTCTTTGAGATCCTTATAATCGAACGCAAACAAATTTTATCTGTTACGACGAGCGACCTTCAGCACTTCCAAATGCTGTACAGGATCAAACATCTCTGCCTCACCGCTATTAAGCCCGGCACGAATCGCCGCCTTCAGCTCAGCAAAGAGTCTTTCGTTTGCTTCAGACGATTGCAAAACTCCCCCATTTATCTTACCGTCATCACCGAAACATTTGTTATGAATCGTTGATCTCTTTTTCATACCGCTTCTAAGTCATATATTTTTTTGACAAGATAATAAATTCAGTTTATATTTACAGACTATTAAAAAGGTATAAGACCTTAAAATGAAACAATACCATGGATCGACGTTTGAAAAGTCCTGCGGACATAGAGGCGCGCTGTGCAGAATTCGGATTCCTACCCTTTTTCCGATGCGGCATCCCCGGTTTTTCCGTCGAAGAGATGGTCGCCCCGGAGTTTTGGTTCACCGACGAAGAAGGAGCCTGGGAGTGGAAAGGCCCTGTCATCCGTGAGGGACACTGTGCCTACGGCAAATTCTTCGCCCGCAAAGCTGGCTTTGTCAGCCGCGAGTGGCTG
>OGPN01000444.1_pt1 | contig 29493 bp, 32 predicted proteins | sample 1552941 | NCBI WGS metagenome assembly OGPN01 (sample SAMEA2580220, study PRJEB22360) | human gut metagenome | biome: human gut; feature: human-associated habitat; material: faeces | place: Denmark | collected 2008/2010
CTGTATTGGCTTTGGCGGTATATGTTGTATATTCCGTGGTTTATTTATTTGTCTCGCCTGATCGGAATATTCAGCAGATCTATCTGGTTCCGGAAGATGCGGCATTTATTATTCAGTCATCGGCTCCGATTGAAGATTGGGAGAAGTTTAGTGGAAGCGAGACGTGGCAATGCCTGAAGAAAGCGAAATCTTTTGAGGAGGTGACGCAAAGTGTGGAGAAGCTGGATTCCGTTGTCAAAAGCAATAAGGTATTATTGTCGCTTGTTGGTGAGCGGGATATGCTTATTTCGCTCCATAAGACTCGTCCCACTAATTGGGATTTTCTACTTATCCTGGATATGCAGAAGACATCAAAGATGGACTTATTGAAAGACCAGGTTGAAACCGTATTGGTTATGAGTGGTTTTACTGTGACTAACCGGATGCATAATGGTATTAATATCCTTGAAATGCGCGATCCCGAGACGAGGGATATTTTCTATATTGCTTTTGTCGATAATCATTTGGTCGGTTCTTATACATCCGGACTTGTCGAGTCGGCTATTGATTCTCGTAATAAACCTAAAATCGGGCTTGATCAGTCTTTTATTGAAACAGAGAAGTTGGTTTCCGGTAAGGGGCTTGTCAGGGTCTTTATCAATTATGCGCGTGTACCTCAATTTATGTCTATTTATTTAGGTACAAGAAATGAGTATATCGATCTGTTTAGCAATTCCATGAATTTTGCGGGACTTTATTTAAATATGAATAAGGAAAGGATGGAGGTGAAAGGATATACGTTGAAAAAAGATTCTGCCGATCCTTATGTCACTGCTTTGTTGAATTCGGGAAAACATAAAATGAAAGCGCATGAGATTCTGTCCGGGCGGACAGCTCTTTATACGAATATAGGTTTCAATAGTCCGGTAACTTTTGTAAAGGAATTGGAGAATGCACTGTCGGTTCACAATAAACAGCTGTATGATTCTTATCAAAGTTCCCGGAAAAAGATAGAAGGGCTATTCGGTATATCTTTGGAAGAAAACTTCTTGAGTTGGATGTCAGGAGAGTTTGCTATTACCCAATCCGAACCAGGTTTGTTAGGGCATGATCCCGAACTGATTCTGGCTATCAGGGCTAAAAGTATTAAAGATGCCCGTAGGAACATGGAATTCATTGAAAAGAAGATTAAGCGACGTACTCCGGTTAAGATTAAGACTGCTAATTATAAGGATTTCGAGATTAATTATATCGAGATGAAAGGCTTTTTCCGCTTGTTCTTTGGGAAGCTATTTGATAAATTTGAGAAGCCATACTATACTTATGTTGACGATTATGTCATTTTTAGTAATAAAGCTGCTTCTTTACTTTCCTTTGTAGAAGATTACGAGCAGAAGAATTTATTGAAAAATAATCCGGGTTTTGAAAATGCACTGTCATATTTAAAATCAAGTTCTACTATTTTCTTATATACAGATGTGCGCAAGTTTTATTCCCAGTTGAAACCGATGATGAATCCTGCCACATGGAATGAAATACAATCAAACAAAGACGTTTTGTATTCATTCCCTTACTGGACTATGCAGATTATAGGAGAGGATCACTCGGCTTCTTTGCAGTATGTGATGGATTATAGCCCATATCAACCGGAAGAGGTTGCCGTTGCTATTGCTACTGATGAAGATGATAAGGAAATGAACGAAGATGCTGAAACCGAGAAAGAGCAGATGAGCGAACTGAAACGTTTCTATGTCGAAAAGTTTGAAGGGAATGTGTTGCGGGAGTTCTATCCGGAAGGCGCATTGAAGAGTGAAGCGGAAGTAAAAGAAGGGAAACGTCACGGCCGTTACCGTGAATATTATGAAGATGGTACCTTGAAACTTCGTGGAAAGTATGCAAATAATAAACCGAAAGGTACATGGAAATATTATACCGAGGACGGGAAATTTGAGCGCAAAGAAAAGTTTTAGATTACGTCAACAAAAGTTGATTTAAAAAATAAGCTCAAAAAATAATCGGATTCTTTTTGTTTTCTCAAATAAAGCTGTAATTTTGCACGCCGTAAACGAGAGACAAACCGCCGCTATAGCTCAGTTGGTAGAGCAACGCATTCGTAACGCGTAGGTCGCCAGTTCAAGTCTGGCTAGCGGCTCTCAAATAAAACGCTGATTATTAGTTTTTTAATCAGCGTTTCTCTTTTCTAAAAATTCAATTCCGAATAAAAAAAACATAAATCTGCGTATATATTTGCACAAAATTGTATAGTAGAATTGTGTTTTGATTATTCGACTATGGCAACAATCAGATTAACAATTTTAAGTTCCATTAAGGAACATGATGGTAGGCTTCCCATCTTAGTCTGCATCTCCCAAAAGAAAGAACGTGCCTACATCAAAACAGAGTTTCTGTTAGATGATATTGCAGAATTCGATAACGGTAAAGTCGCTTACCGGAAGGATGCGAATGTCATGAATAAAAGGCTTGAATTTGTGTTTTCACAATACAAAGAGAAGTTTAATTCTATTGAATGCATAGACTATTTTTCTGCAATTCAGATAAAGCGGATTATAATGTCCAAGGAACGCCCTTCACATATTTCGTTTTTGGATTTCTGGAAACAGCGCATAAATGAAATTAAGGAAGAGGGTAGGGAAAGCTATGCCAAAATGAATGAGGAGACTGTACGGGTGTTTGCTAATTCGGAAGGAGATGTACCTATTCCTGCAATTAATACTTTATTGGTAGAGCATTTTAAAAAGTGGATGATAAAGAAAGGTTATGCTAATGGGAACATCGGATTGAGATTGACCCATCTGAAAGCCCGGATAAACGAGCTGATAAAATCAGGTGTTCTGAAAACGGATGTGCACCCATTTGCGTACACGAAAATACCAACAGCAGAACCTAAAGAGTGCGATCTTTCAATAGAAGAATTTCAGAAAATACAAAGGGCGGAAGTCGAAGGAAAACGGTTGAATTTAGGTCGGGATATGTTTTTACTCTCTTTCTATTTGTGTGGTATCAATCTGAAAGATTTATTATCTGTTGATTTGTCGGTGGATATACTTTCTTTTGAAAGAATCAAGACTGTTCATGCTAAGACTGGAAAATCAGTCATAACGATACCTATACATCGCGAAGCGAAAGCAATTATCAGTAAGTACATAAATAAAAAAGGATTTTTGGATTTGGGGTATTCTTATACCTATTCTAATTTGCAGAAATATATCAATCTTTGCATGAGGGAACTAAAAGAGCACTTGGGAATCAAACAGGCATTGTGTTTTTATTCCGCTCGTAAGACTTTTGCGCAATTCGCTTCTGAACTTGGCATACCAGACGGAGTGATAGATTATTGTCTCGGTCATTCAGATAAGAGTAGGGGAGTTATTCGATATTATACACGCACTAGAGCTATACAAGCTAAAGCAGCCGTAGAAAGGGTTATTGATTATGTGAATAACCCCGATAAATACAAAGATGTTATAGAATTCAGAGAAAGACTTATTCTTCTACAGCAGTAAGAAACAACAGCCTACTTGAAGTCATGTTTCCCAATCTAGATACTTTAAGTAGGCTGTTTCTCGTCATACTCCCATCTAAAGCCATCGTGAACCTCGACTTTCTTTTGTAGACATTGCAGTAAATAATATCTTGAGATGTTGAATTGCTTCAATATGGATTTAACACTATCCCATCTTTTTATAAGGTTACCTTCCTTGTCATATTGATTTATTGGTCTCATATTTTTCTTGCATGGCTTATATTCTGGTACCTCATTCTTGTTATATGACCATAGAAATCCGCCAGCGGTTATTTGGTGGGCATATCTATTACAAGCTGATGAAATGTGCCCACAATAAATATTCAATTTTCTACCAGCTTCGCTTGCACTTTCATGTTCAGCAATGAAAGTACCATCTTTACTAAACTGATAAACTTTTCTAGGAGCATTTTTCGCTTTATTACGAACTAATGTAGAGAGTTTCTTCGCAATTGCTTCTTTAGAGGAGGAATTCTGTTTATTCCTTTTATGAGTAATTGGATTGTTTGAATTTTCCTTATATGTAACCCATCTTAAATTGTCTATACTATAATCTATTCTTATAGTATTTATATGATCTACGCATGGTTTATTCTCTGGATTTGGAATAAAGGCTTCTGCTATTAATCTATGTAATGGAATATTTTGATATTTTCCCTTTATGTGAAGTCTGACTGTTGGATAACCTTGAGTATTAATTTTATGTGAAATTAATGCCCCTTTTCTAGTCATGGTTCTCCCATTTACCCTAATAATAACACAATCAAGTGAACGAACCCTACCTAAATTAGATACTTGGTAAAAGCCTTCATATCCCTTGATATCTTTCCAAATTTCATCCATGCTTTTTTGCTTTAAAGTTAATAAATAAAAGGCAGTCTTCAAAGGTCGTGCTAAGACTGCCTTTCTGAATAATCGTGTAAAAATCATACTGTGAGCATATCAATACACGCAGCATGATGATTCACGCCCTTATAATGCTGAGAAAACTCTCTAAATTGGTCTAACAGCCCCATCTGTATGATAAAAGAATATAATTCACTCTTAGCTTCTTTCTCAATATAAAACCGCTTTTGTACTTCATTTAAAAAGTCGCTGAATACTGGTATTGAATGTGTATTTGAACATTCAATTTCAATTGTTGCCATATTTTTCTTTTTTCATAATCGTTATATTTTATGTGTTTATACTTTAAAATCCGGCTGACGGTTCGATTTCAGTGCGTGCACTCACTTAATCGCTATTGCCAACGTCTAAGACTACCACTTTCGGACTATATTAGAAATCACAAGACCACGAATATTCTTTTTTCAGTTTATCCAGTGCCTTATCAGTTACATAATAGACATGACCACCACAGTTTGCACGGCTGATAGAACGGCTTTCTTTCAGTTCAACGGGCTTGTTAAAGCTGATTGCACTTCTGTAACCACATGAGATAATAAGAAAATCTGCGTTCTTCTTATATGCATCCAAAGATGTCTCTTTATACTCACCTCTCTTTTGAGCTTCTTTTGTCATTGCTATTGTTGCTTTCATAATTCTTTTTATTTAATGTTTATTCTTTATTCATTTCTATATTCTTTTGCTTTAATCACCGCAGTATTGAGAGCCCATATAGCCTTTACTATTTGAATTGTAACAGTCAGACCAAGTTAAGCTATCCGGTTGTGCCGGTTGGTTCTTTCTTTCATTATGAGCAGCCCAGCTTGCTTCAACCATAGCTTGTAACTTGGCTTCTTTCTCTGCACGTACCTTTACAGCATCTTTCGCCCAACGCCAAGCAGTTTGCAGACATTCGCCCCAAGAGCGACCTTTTCTCTGATACTCATTATTATATAATCTATGAGCATCTTTCATGATTTGAGATAAGTTGTAGCGTTTCATAATCGTATATTTTTAGCGTTTATACTATTTTGTTGTACTTTGATGATGCAAATATACTATTTAAATAGTACGCATGCGAACAAAAAGAACTATTTAATTAGTATATTAACCTTATTTAATACTATTATAATAGTATAAAATGAGAATAAACGTACTTTTGTAAAAAAATACATGCTTATGAACCTAAGAATAACCGAACATTGTAAATCGCAAGGTATTACCCTGCAAGATTTAGCTGACAAAATGGGGGTAGCCCGTTCTACATTAGCTAATACGTTGTCAAAAGGCAATCCCACTATTGAAACACTTTCCAAGATAGCCGATGCTCTTGGAGTGGAAGTCACAGCTCTATTCGAGAAGTCTTCCGACGAAGTAGTCGGAGCCATCCGGATCGGGGACAGCACTCATGTTGTGAATAGCAAGGAGGATATTAAGAAACTGGCGGAAAACCTTTAAAAATAGCAAAAGAATGGAAAAAAAAAGAGCAAAAGAACTTATTATAAAGCAACAGAATGAAATCGATTCACTCAAAGTATACGAAAACTCTTTAGTTAAACCTTTTCAGTCTTGGAGAGAGCAGACCCAAGTCGTGATAAAAGCTATTTTTGGAATTAATTCCAATTATTATAAAAGATTTGATGCTTTAGCTTTTTATCCCCAAGTACAATTAATTAGCCCATCAATGACTCACAACACCAAAATAAAGGAATCATATTTAAGAGATTTAGATAGATGTGCTACAATGATGGATGGCATGATTGCAGAAATAGAAATTAGGGAAGATGGTACTAACATCGACTCTAATGATACAATTACCACAGTGCAAAATATCTGTAATCGTTTTCATCAAATATCACGTCAGCTAAAACAACGTCATGCAAACCGTTCAACTATCGAGATAGTGGATGAATATGATGTGCAGGACTTACTACACGCACTTCTTCGTTTGCACTTCGATGATGTACGCGCAGAAGAGTGGACGCCAACTTATGCAGGTGCTGCTTCTCGTATGGATTTCCTTCTAAAAAAGGAGAAGATTGTCATAGAGGTGAAGAAGACTCGGAATAATTTAGGAGCCAAAGAAGTAGGTGAACAGTTAATGATAGACATAGAGAGATACACCGCACACCCTGATTGCGATACTCTAATTTGTTTTGTTTACGATCCTGAAGGAAGAGTTGCCAATCCGGTAGGAATAGAACGTGACTTGAACCGAGAAACAGATGCACTAAAAGTAATGACCATAATTACACCTAAATAATAAATCTCAATTTCACTAATAATTAACCTATTAACCACCAAACGCCCACATCCAGTTTGCCGACCGATGCGAGCGTTTTTTATACAAAGGTAAAGCAAAAGCAAGCGGAAATAGCCATAAACAGGGTGATAGACTATACCAACAATCCAGAAAAATATACTGAATATATAGAGATGAGAGCAGATATTATGCTGATGAAAGGATAACCGAACCTTTTTCTTATATTTGCTGGAAAATAATCTATATGACATTTGAAGAAGCAATTGCTCTCATTGAGCGAATAAAAGACCAGATTGTCGGTGCTCCAGTTAAAGGTAGGCTCATTGAATCTTTGTTCATTGGGCCAACCAACTGGGATGAAATGCATGTCTTTATGAATATCAGTTTGCAAAAAGGAGAGGATGAAGCTATCAACGAGTTTATTGGCAAAAGTTTTTCTGTGTATGGCAGGTCAGTAACTTATATTAATCCGGATCTTCCGCGGTGGGATGTAACCGTGTTAGACGATTGGGAAAAGACGATATACAATTAAAGAGGTAGCTTATTCGGCTACCTCTGTTTATATCGGAACCAAAGGAGAACAGTTTTCTCGGTTTACAACTATATCACGCATATTAGGCTTATTATTAAAATTTCGAGATATATTTTTTATCAAATCGATATAATTATCTGTCCTATCTTCGTACTGTCGATAAAAGACTTTAATAGATAGGCAATTGTCATGCTCAAATAAAGTATTTAATAATGTCCGATCAGAGTTTCCACATGAATGCCCCATTATAAAGACCTGATATGGCCCTAATGCAATAAACTCCAAAAGACTTCTATAATTTTTGGTTTTATGGTATCTTATAGATTTAATATTCTCTAGAAAATCATTATTCTGTAATCTCTCTATTCTTTCATAATCATCATCTAGCTCATCACCATATCCGAATATAATGGGATTATTTTCATTGTTAAGCTCTCCATGAATATTAATAATCTTGTCATTTCCATTTTTAACATATAATTTTTCTGCCGTTTTTGTATAATTAAAATTTAGAATCAAGGTGTTTGGTATAAGATTCTTTTTTTTAAAATTGTCATTATTAAGTTTCTTATCAATATAGTATCTCAGTTCTTCATCCTTTGTCAAGCATTCATTATATGAAAGATCTCCATGACGGTCAATGTCAAAATCAAAACGTATATCCATATTAGAAAAAAAAGAGTTAATAAATGCAGTTTGCTTACAAGTGGCAACTTCTTCAAATTCTACATAACTTGAAAATGCATCTTGTATAGATTGATGTTTTTTCAGTTCTGTGTTTTCAGTAATCCTAGTTAAATATTTTTCTAGCAATCTTTTTACACTATCAAACTCTTTATTAAGCGTATGGATACTTTCGTTTTGCTTTTGGTAATTTTCTTCTTGAAGTAGCTCTTTCAATGCCTTATAATATTCATTTTCTATATCTACCCAATTCACAAGAGAACATTGATGAGATATACGTTCAAAAAAATGATTTGTGAACGTTAAAGTAACTGTCACATTAGAACTAGGATCATTATTATGCTCATCAATTAGTGTATGCAATTTCCATAAAGGACTATCTTCTTTATAAGAAGAACAAGCTTTATTAACTCCGGTTTTATCATATTCTTTTCCAATTTTTATAAACTGATCTTCATAGTCATTAAGAGGGTGTTTGCCCCCTCCATATTGTTGGTCTAACAACCGCCAGTATTTATCATAAATCCTTTCTTCAACAGTATCCCAATAATCATTTATAAAATCTTTATATCCAGTCTTTAAATTGTGAGCTAAATCAAAACCGTTACCAATAATTATAATTCTATTCATACTGGAGACTTATTTAAGTTAATAACAAAAACATCATAATTCAAGAACGAAGTTATGATCGCATTTATTTCCCATATTATATTTTTAAACATTCAATATTATTATTGTTTACAAAATCTTCAAACTCACCTTTCAATTCCCTACTCAATTTTAATTCGCTATTCCAAAGAGGTAATCTTTTATTTTGTATAACAGACTCCAATATTAAACAGTATTCTACTAGTAACGGATTGTCATTTTCTGTATTATACCAACATATTTCCAATTTGCAGATAGATAGCGCACGCATTTTTTCAGGCCACAGTTTCCATCTAGGAGTCCTTTGCTGCTTCCCAATTATTCGTCTTTTTAGCCCTCCTTTGCGATGCACTGTCTTTCCATTTTCTATATGCCCTGAACTTCCAATATAAACTGGAACCTTCGTCCCTTTAAAATAACCGTATACAATATACACTCCACAACAATCATCAGGAATTTGAGCCTTCTCGCATTCTCTATTCAATTTGTCATCAATAGCAAATTTTAAACATCCCTGTTTATTATAGCGATTTAATAAATCAAACATACCTTTCCAAATGTTTTTTTATAATTTCTGCCATCTCCTTTAACATATCATCCTTTACATCCGCACTTAGCTGACGAGTATGGATTACAAGTTTTCTACCACCGGCATCATGATGAGTATAAAACCAATTCCCTTTATTAAACAAAAATCTACCGACATCATCACCATCATAAGTGACACCAAAAATCTTATCTATCTCGCGAATATTGTCATTATTCTGAATATAATTAGAACATGCCAATATAATCACAGGAAAACTTTGAATAAAGGAGGATACCTGGAACAATTCTTTCCGTGAGGAAATTCCACTTTTATCGGCTTGAGCAGTTCGGAGGCTAGGGGCATCATTTATCTCGGTAGTAAATATTTGAGTTGGGAAATCAACATACCGATTGTGAAATCCTTCGCTGCCATAGATATAATCTTTTAATCTCTGATACTTGCTCCAAGTATTTACACCCCACCCTTTTGCTACGTTAACATCTTGTTCTACTTTATGACATAACTCCATAATTGTATCATTACTAACATGATTATCCCACATAGATGCATTGCTGTTATAAAACTCATCAGGTTCTTCCATTGCAGACTCTTTACCCACTATTAGTATTTTAGAGTTAGGGTTTCCCCAACCAACATATTTACCATTTTGATTACAGTAATTTACAAATTCCTTAAATTCATCTAAGTATTCCATAGCATATCAATTTTATTTGGACAAATATATATGATTATTTTATATACGACAAATAATAAAAAAAATCCCCGACTACATAGCCAGGGACAAACACAAAGTATAACTCTTGAAGGTCATTTGTTAACGATTACCGGCCTTCTACTTTACCGGATAAACTTAGTACTTAGAATTAATTAATGTATCATTTTATCCTCCTTTCCTTTAAAACCTTTTTCCGTAGGAAATTGTTATATAAGTGAAACTTAAACTTTTCATACCGGAAACGGTCTGTGAAGATAGTGCCGGTTAATTTCTGAATAGCTTAAGCATTAACACAATAGATAGTATTACAATTACGCCAACAGCCCAGCCGCCAAGCTCTATTTTCATCCGCTGCCACCGGGTTAATTGTTTCTCCACCGGATAAGGGATCTGCACGGAATCGGTCAGCATAACCGTATCTGTTTTGTTAATTGTCAGATACCGGTATTTATACCGATACTTCTCCTTGTAGACAGTATCTCCCTTTACGAATAGGAATATACTGTCATGCTCATAGATGCTGTCAAAACGGATGCTATCACGTGTCTTATACTCCGTCTTCACAGTCTCTACCGGAACATACTTGATGCTCCGGCAGGATGTGAGACATATTGCCAATGTCAATAGAATGATGTAGAGCAAGTTTTTCATAAAACACTATCGCTTGAAGACCACTCCGAACTTGCCAGCAAAGTATTCAATTCTTCGCCTTCGTATACCGGATAAGGATAAGACACAATCGGTGTCTCTCCGTCCTCTGAAAGAGTCATAATCATTTTACTTGCAAATATTTCAGCATAATGTTCGGCTTTCATCAAAGCCTTTTTACCATTCAAGCTTATACGAGGCACTAAATTTCTTTTATCCAGCTCCTCTTGTGGAACTTCCTCCAAATCGGAATATGGAAAAACGATGTACTGTAACGTTGACATAAGTTATTTTATAAATGTTATTTTGTTAATAATCTCGTTCAAATTCGCTGTGGGGAATGTAATGTATTTCATAATCAAATCTAAACAGATATTGTATATTATAAGATTTGTCTGGAAGTTTACAACGTGCGTAAGAATTGCTCAATAAATGTGCTTTCGTACTCATAAGCTTCAGAGTTAGGATGCTGGTTCGTTGAGCTTATCCTTTGAGCATTTAATCTTGCGTTCTTTGCCGCATCGCATATTGCCGGATTTGTGCTGCGCAACATCATAGGAGTACGCTCGTCACCATTTAGGTCGATATATGGGATTCCCCATTTATTTGCAATTTCTATCTCCGCTTGACGATATTCGTCACGTCCTAAACCATTAGAAACAATTACGCCAATATGGGCGAATGGACGATTTGTAATTAACCAATTAAGAACTGTGTTCCATGCACCATAAAATGATGTTATCTCTGTGCTATCAATAGTTCCCTTATCTGCTATTACATTTACACCGTAACTCTCGTCATCATCCCCGATACCAATAAGATGCGTGTCATTTATTCCAAGATAAATGGTGATATAGTCTACGTCTTCGGCAATTTGCTTGTACAAAGCGAGCGGCCGGTCTTCTCCTTCGTAGGTCAGATAGTTACGACTTGCATTATAAGACCAATCTAATTCTGTATTTTTTTGGCGAGGAGTGCAGATAGTGCGCCCACCCTCAAATAAACGCTGGATATCCATTTCGTTACGTCGCCCAATAATATACGGATAACTCTTATTCTCTCCCTCATATATACCATCTTCAAAAACCCCAACTCCTCCACCAAGAGTAAACGAATCACCAATAACAGCCCATTTTTTACCCCTTAAAATATTATCAGAAAATGATAGTTTTTGTGACGTGATACTATTGTCTTTTATGCAGACTTCTTTTAATAAGGCACTTTTTTTGTTTATGTGAAAAGTACAGTTTTTTTTGTCAGTATTTCTGTAATTAAATCCAATATGAGAAACACCTTCTGGTATCTCAATTTCATAGTTTGACAACTTGCCAGCTACTTCTGCTATCACATCTCTTGACCAAACACCATCTACGAAAAAGTTTACAATTACCTTGCCGTCAGAAAAAGCCTGTATATTTTCAAATTTTGCTGTTATTGCGCCAGTAGGAATCTCTACTTTTGAATGCAGCACAGAAGAAGAACTAGAATTGGATACAAGTCCATTTGCTGCATAATAACCACCCTCCGTCACCAAAACTGGAGACTCGTAATAATCCAAATAGCCCTCGTCAAATGTCTCGTTAAAGTTCCCATCAATCGCAGTAGCTAAAGTCCCCCACGACTGTTCTTTATCTTTTGCTATATCAAATATCTTTTCCATAATATCATTCGTTTTTAATTAATATTTCATTTGAAATTAAAGTCTCGTTATTCAGCATTGTCAAGTAACTGGAGATAATCATGTTTATCTTTTGAGGGGATTTGACTATCTTTCCCGTAATCTCGTAAACGCCATTATCACCAGATATGGATATGTCACTGATAGCATTGCACGATACCTCCATTAGTTTATCAGAGGTATTTGGCAACGTTACAGTGATGGTAACCATGCTATCTACAGAGATATATTCTCCGGGATTAACAGAATAGGAAATGGAAGAATAAGGTAGATTACTCTTCACTATCGGTCTGAACTCCACCATATCCGGATACAGCGTACCCAGCTTGTGCTTCTTCAACTGACGCTCTATCAAGAACTCGGACATGCTATAAGGGAAGGACATAAGAGAGTAGATAGCTCCGTTGAAGAAACGGCTATCATTATCTCGTATCGTGCCTAACCACATATCAGTTCCATCTTCTGCTGCACCTGCTGTTATAGATTGCCCGCAATAAGAGTATTTAGATAAATAAGATATACTTCTAGTAGAAATAAAATTTAGACCAGAAGTAGCTTGACCAAAACTATAAACAGAATTTCCGGCAGTTTCCACAAATGCTCCCGGATTATTCTTTGACGATATAGCTCCAATATTAGCAAATATTTCTCTATCGGTTACTACCGTATAATCCTTGTAAATCGGCATTCCTGTCACCTTGCCGAAGTCATTGATACCGTCAAGGCAGAGAGCACCTGCGTGGGAAGGAATTTGCTCTATTACAAGATTAGACCAATCAAAACCTAAAGGCACATCAATGTAAAATCCAGCGGCTACAGTATTAGTAAATTCGGGAATCTCATTAATGCCATTCACCATTTTTATACCGCCTCCATCAGCCGTTGTGCGGAAGAATTGCAAAGCACCTCCATCCGGAATTCCAGAGATAAGGACTTTCATAGATTTGAAAGTATTGTTTGGGGCAAGATAAGCTACCCAGTGCTCGGTATATTCGGTAGTAATCTTTACTGTATCACTTGTTTTCTGTACTTCTTTTGGTGTAGTCCAACTAGTAAAATCTGCCGCATACTTTCCAATACCTGAATCCCCCTTCCAAGCTAGATTGTTCAACTGAATATCCCTACCATTACCTGAAAAGTCTATCATCTTGTCACCAAACTCTGCGTGGTTCTCGTTTGTGATTCCTTGTTTGATGGTATTACACAGTATATCAGGGTTAAGAGTCCTATCCAAGTTGAAGTAAGCGATTACTTGGTTGATTTGGTCGGTGGTAAGTACCTTGTTGGCGATGATTGTCCAGTACCAAGCAATAGAACATAGCTCTAAAGGATTTGAATTATTATTGTAATAATAACCTTCTACGGAAAATGGAGCAACGATACCGTCTAAATTACCTTCTGCTGTACAATCATTTTTGTCCCCTAAAATATTGTTTATGGTTGTTACTCCATTTTTGTATGTATAACCAAATATACCACTCTTTCCTATTTTTAAAATTGAGTTTCTAATGCTTCTCGTGTCTCTTCTTATTTGATTAATTCTACATATTTCAGGTGCATTTGATTCTCCTTTTATAAAATGAGCCATACTCACCACTGTAATCTCATTACTTCCTCCCAACATCTCCTGTACGGTTTTGGTGGAAGTAATCAGGTCTTCAACTCCATCGGTGACGAAGGCACCATAGTAAGGACTACCTTTATCTGCGTAGCCACTTCCTTCGGTGTAAGCTGCGTTACTAATCACAAACGGATTGTCAGGGTCCACCAAGTTCTTGATAATAGCCCTGTCCGGGTCGTCGTTACTCTTACCGTAGCAGATGCACACAGCTTTCAAGGAAGCTAAGACTTCCGGATCGATGTAAGAACGGTCGGAACCGGAAGAAGAGCCACGGGAGGGCGAACCGATTCGGTTTAATCCGATCCGGTTAAGCCCCACTACATTTAAAGACAACCTGTTAAGCTTCATTGCCGGATTCGGTTACTGTTCCACTTAATACTTCGCTATAACTTTCGATGCGGATTGTCTTGGGGTAGACCAATGCGGAAAAATCACAGTCTATGGTTACCCCTGCATTGTACGCAAGACTTCCGGGCAAAACTACGGGTTCAAAATTCCCCTCACTTGTCGTCCGTTGAAGAATATTCACCCGACCGTAGTTGTTGCGTTCCAAATGAATATTGAAATCAGAATTTACCTGAAATTCCGCATACCATACGCTACTGTTCTTTTTGAACTCCAAATTTATTGTTGCCATGATTGTTCCTCCTATTGATTAAAGTTTATAATAAATCCCATCCGGCTTCTATGTCAGCCATAACAGCCGGAATTCCATTCTCAACACGTGAGATGGCGGCAGCAAAAGCGCACATAGTCGCCTTATCGTTGATGTCCGGAACGTATGTGTTCGGGACTTGCATTTCGCTACATACACGGCTGATATATCCGGCTGTATTGTTTTCGTTCTCCGGTGCCCACCGGTGGACAAAATCTGCCACCGTCTGACAGCCGTGTCTTTTACGGTAGTTTTGCAAGGTTCGGATAAGGGCACGGTAACCCCATTTCATTTCCGTAAACTGGAAGAACGATTTGTCCTCCTGCTTTTCTCTCAATCCCTGCCATTTATCTTTTGTGATCCGGATGTTACCCGGATTATTGTTTCTCAAACCTCTTGGTAAACTCATGTTTATTTCCTCCTATAATATCAATGTTAATATTCCCAACGCCAGACCCACGCAATCACAGATGATGTCTTTAATTGAGAACTCTGTTTTCTTGAAATACTTGTCGTACACTTCCTTCAGGACGAAGATCACGACGGTTATAATGATTGCTGACCACAGTGGCGTATATTTTGATAGCCACATAACTAAGTTCTGGCATACTATAATATGTGCCATGCCGTCTATTCCGATCTTGGATAGAAGCTTGCTGGCTAATGCGCTGATTTTATTTATGTGATTCATCACCCTTTACTTCTTTATTGTTGTTAAGCCTATCAACCAAACTATTAAACTTCCCATTAACATAAATCCCAATCCCAAATATACTGCCAGCATATATCAGACATTGAGCAAAAAACCACAATACACTGTCATGAATCTGACCTAACGGCTCTACAACAAAACCTGCAACGGATAATCCGACTCCAGCAAACAACATTCCCACTGCGGTCCATACTTGTATATCTTCTTTTGTATTCTTTTTCATACTAAACAGGTTAGATAAACGGTCAACAATGAAATTACCTCAATCCAGAACATCGGCTTTCTCTTTATGAAGTCGGAGATGAAGTTACCGTTCCAGTGCTCACTCATGGAGATAGCCATGTACGCAATGAATCCAGCCCATAACAATAACCAATACCAAGAATTGCAACCTACCCATATCTGGGAGAAGATTAAAGACATAGCAGCACCGATACAATGGGCGGTTTTCTGGCTTCCTTTGAAATTGGGAGATACACCCAATACAATCATCCCGACAACCGAAAGGAATACAAGAAACTGGCTGTTTTCCGTACTTGCTTCAAATGCTGCCGGAAGAAGCAATGCACCGGAGCCGATCATGCACAAACCGAACCAAAACTTATGCGTCAGGGCATAGTAGGTGTCACTGATAGAGTAAGGAATTTCCTTCATCTTCTTTATCATTGCAAAGACATAGCCGGCAATGAGAATGAACGATATTAATACTAGTAGAATCATAGCTTTATCTGTTTATAGTTTATAATACAAAATTGAGTTTCTCCGGATAACCGGTTTTATAATTATAGTAATTAACCTCTTCTTTGCTAAGCAAATTTTTCACGGCTGCAATATGAGCCTGTGTAGTATTGTAGCAATCAAGAGCGTATAATTCTAATTGGTCAAGCATATTTAAGGCGTCATTTACGGGAATTACATACTTCTCCGCATTGTACCACAAAGTAGTATATACCCGGCCCGCTTCTTTTTCTATGTTTATTGAGTTGACTAATCCTACACGGGTGTCTTTATCCAGCCATATTTGTTTTCCGTCCAGCGTCAAGGAGTTTACAGCATCCGACTTGTCGTAAGCGTTGATCTCTGCGATCTTTATCTCTTTCAATTCATCAATGGTGTACTCATGCTCAACCAATACCGGGTAACCGCTTTCGTTCTCCTTGATTTCTTTTCCGGATGATTGACCGTCAAGCAATTCCTGCCAGTACTCCACCGATATTTCTACTGCTCCTTCTTGTGGTTTATCATAGAAACCATTTTTCCAATATATTTTTCCCATAATATTACCTCCTTATTTCCATCTACCAATTGCAAACCATGTAAAATTCCAGCTAGTCCAAACAATAGCCGGAGTTGAATTTATTCCACGGGTGAGAACTCTACAATATGATGTATATTTACCATTAAGGTCATACCCCGGAGCATATATAAAAGATTCACCTGTATTATTTACTGCTCCAGTGAAATAAATGTTATAATCAGTATTATAGAAACTGGTAGGAAAATACAGATTAATTGCCCCCCCGGTTGCTCCGACTCTTGTCCCCCACTGTATCAAAAGCCCATTATTGAACTTGGCATAACCGTTTGCTCCCAAAGAAACCGTCATAGCGTTGGAGAGGTCTGCTTTAGCCAAGTTGGGTATCATTGCCAATAGTTCTTCAATCCTAGCTCCCGAATATTGACTGTTATAATCACTCATAGAACTTACTCTTTATAACGTTAAACGTACTGCCGTCAGACAGTATAAACCGTCCTTCGGTCACTGCAAATGCCTGTCTTTTCCCTTCTTGAGATACCGTAGTAGAAACGGAAACTGGATTATTGCCCTTAGTAGTCGAGAACACGACAGTTTGTTGCCTGTCCAATCCTTCATTGGCAACATCGCTCATTACGCTTGCGGCTCCATTAGGGCCGGGCGTAATGACAATGTTTCCTTCTCCTTCCTTCCAAGGTACAAGTATATCCATTATGCGGCAGTCCAAGAAGTGTTAGACGTAACAGCAACGGAAACAGCTGAACCGTTTTGAGGAATTGTAATTTCTGTTGGGGAAACGGATAGTTTTGCGTCTCCTGCTGCCTGTTTGATTGCAATCTGTACAGCCTGACCACCGTTTGCGGTTACTTTTAATGTTCTTACAACTTCTTCAATAGTTCCATTTGCTGGGAATTCAAGTTCTATGGAGAATGGGAACTCTGCTGTAGCACCTGGGTCACCTGTGATGCTAGCCGCATTATCTGTCTGTGTCCCATTCGCACTATATTTCGCTGGAATGGAAACATCTGATACGCTACCCGCCCATGCAAAGGTCAGCTTTTGAGAATTAGTCTTACCTTCAACTGTGACAGTCCCGGCAGCTTTGGGCGCTGACATTTCCGCTCCGTTATCAAAAGATGCAAACTCGGATTTAGGAGTTTGAGTTACTTTATAAGTTGTAGGAGTAGATACTCCGACACCCGTTATTGTCACCGTACCGGTTCTAGCTGTACGACCTGTATGAGCACTTGCACTGTTTGCAATTGTCCCATTTCCGCTTCCAGTTGAAGGGTTTAAATTTAACCAACTAGGCTTTGCCATAATTCAAATCATTAAGTAATTAAACAATAAAATTTTATTCTTTTGTTGCTGTGGTCCATACCACATTTGACAATACATCTACGTTATCTTCAAAGTTATTGGAGGGCATCAACCAGATGTAATCAGGCTCTACTCTCAAATAAGCATCTTTGCCAACGTCACAGACAATCCCTACCGACACTTTAATTGAACGGCTGGGATTTACAGAGACATTTATCCCAGACAAAGGAGATGTGCCCACCTTTATTCCTTTCGAGGCTTCTATGTTAACCCGTATGCATCCCATATTATACAATTCTTATTCCGGTTGCCGACTTGTCTACCTCCGGTCTTATTCCTCCTTCATAATCAGTGTCAGGAAGATAAGCCGTGGTTTCTATCCAAATTTCTCCCCTCCCTATGATGTTGGTATCAAGGAAACAAGTATAGCTGTTCTTATCATTACGTACCATTTCCGACTTCTTGATCGTCTGGGAATTGAGAGTTACAGAGAACTTGCATTCGAAATCTATGTCATCCATTGTCAAGCCCGAAGGTAGTTCAATAGATACTGCTAATTTTATGATCGTTCCTTTTGCTACCATTGTTTTCAACTTATTTATTCTTCTTGTGATAGAGCATTGCTGACAGCTATTCGATCAATGACACGAGTAAATAACTGCGCATACTTTTTTAGAGATTTAGCTTGTTCAGGGGATATATCAACTTCTCCTTTCCGGTATATATCTTGAGCAAGATTAAATTCTCCAAGATCACCTGTATTTTGATAAATCGCATTTCCGAATGCTTTAGATACATCGACGGTACTCTTGTTCCCTTCGAGATCGGTTAATTCTATTTTTCGAAAGTCTATTTTCATAATTATTTTGGAAGAAATAAATTATTCACAATATATGGAGCAACACTTGTTTGAATTTCTGCTGTGATAAAAGTTTTAAATCCCCAAGCTTCAATACTATAAGTTTGAGAATTAAGATGGTTGTATATTACCCTTTTGGGATAATTTGAGTTATTAACAACTGTAATTTCTTTATACATTGCGGATTCGCATATTCGTAGTACGCTATCCCCGCTACCTTCCATAACAACACAGTCAATTGGTCGACCTGATTCAGGATATTTATGTTCTGAAGTATCAGTGCCATATCCATATACATGCACATAAAAATTAGCACTGTAGCCAGCAGAAACTGTTATTTTAGTCATCTTGTAATGCCCGAATTCGCCACGGCACCAGATGTCAGAAGCGTAAAATCTCCAAGAACGCTTTTCGGTTTCATTGTAGCCCTGTTGATACAAATCACCAGAAATCCAAGTTTTTGAAAAATCAATATTAAGCGAAGATGAAACATTACCTCCAGACCCATCAGAGTTAAAAGAAATCTTACCTTGTATGTTACCTTCATTATCAACAGCTTGCAATTCCTTAAAGGTTCCCGTTGCCCCCTTTAATTTTTTTACTTCCAAAGTATCAACATCAATAAACTCCGTCTTTATCTTCCCGGCTTCTATGAAAGTCTTTCCGCCTACTGTTATTCCACCGGTTTCAGGAAGAGACAGCTTTCCGTCAGATGTTAGCTCGACACCTGTTACATTATGCTTAATAGAGCCTTCAGTCATTATCCAGCCCTTCGTTTTATCTAAGTTTCCAACAAATATTCCGGAAGAACCGAGAACATCAATTGTCGCATTCTGCGCAAGAAGGACGTTTGTTGCCACGTTTTCGAACTCGCTGAACTCTTCCCACTTCGTTGAGTCAAAAGAGGAAGTAGACGTATGCGTGATCTTACAAAGTTTGTTTTGACCGTCATAGATTACTGTATCTATGAATGTCTCATTGTTATAATACTCGGTATTGGCTTTCCATACTCCACGGGGACGGAGCATTGCACCGGGTAATCCTGTTTTTCCTTGGCTTCCAGTGATGCAAGCCGGATCGCTTTCCCATGTCGAACCATTCGTATAAGTTACCTTTGTTTTAGTCCATAGGTACTTACCATCCTCCCATTTGGGAGGCGTTGTGCTCCATGAACCACCAACCAAAGAATTAGAAGAAGTAGACAGATAATACTCTTCGACAATGCTTGATATTCCCCTACCATCATCCCCTGTATTACCTTTACCTCCGGTGATACAAGCGGGATTGGTTTCAATAGATGAACCGTCTGTATATACCACTTTGGTTTTGCTCCAAATGTATTTCCCATCTACCCAAGTTGGTGAGTTTGTAGACCATGAACCACCGGAAAGGGAGGTTGAAGAACTGGATAGGTAATAAAGGACATCAACGCTCTGTACGCCTTTACCGTCTTTTCCATCCTGTCCATCTTGCCCATCTTCCCCTTTAGAAATAACCTTCAACCAGTCAGTAGAAGAATCTGACGGCTCCTGCGTAGTCGTAGATTCAATGCAAATCCATGTGCTTCCGTTGTGGGTTACTTCGTCATAATACCAATACGTTCCGGATTTCCATTCACCCTTAAAAACCGGAACCGGTACTTCCGTCACACCGTCATTTGAAATCTGCTTGATCGTACCGGTCATGTAGATTCTGTTAAGATATGCACTATGTCCGGTCATATCCATTCCAAACAGTTTCAGGTTAGACAGGTCTCCCAACTGCATGGCAATCATATCCTTTGTGATCTCCCAGTTGTTTACACCTTTAAGGAAACGGATATAATTCTGCGTGGAATAGCTGGACTTCTGGCGTTCTGCATTGGTGAAGTTGCCGTAGCAAACAAAGTGCATCGCCTTTTGAGGATGGTAAGTATATCCGCTGCGGAGAACGTATTTAAAAGAACCATTATCCAGCTTTTCGGTGATCCGGAAATAGGTTGTCTGAAAGCCTGTGTCATTGTTGAAGTTAGCCTTGCAAATATCATCCACTTCAACAGCTGCAACCTCGCCCGGTTCAAGCTTCAGGTAAACGATGCTGCTCTCTTCGTCCACTGATTCGATTATACCGCCTCCGGGAGCGTTCCATTCCTCACCCGTGATAACTGATACCCGGTTATATCGCAATTCCGGCACTTCAAGGAAATCACGTAGGCGCAACGACTTCGCATCTATATCACCGGATGGGGTTATCAGCCAGCCAAGTAACTTTTCAGCATAATCAACAGAAGATATATTGCCGGAGAAGGCGGCATTATTGGCTGTAAGCTTATCAAGCACCTTTACAATATTGCTGCTCAATTCTGTTGCAGTTATCGTGTCCGTTACAATACCTTTGGTAACGTTAATGCCGTTCAGGAATGAAATAAGCCCTAGTGCTGTATCATCTTTCGTCTTACTTATAGCATAAGCTATAATCTCCTGAAGCACTCTCTTTGCAGAGAATACGTTTCTGTCAGACGGGATTGTCTTGTCATTAACCCCAATAACATATACACTGATTCCACCACCTCCGACAGCAGAGCCGGAATAGGTTTGTCCCTTGTAAGTAAGGGAATCAAGCTTGCTCTCTATCTCTCCGATACGAGAATATGAGGCAGTTTCACCGACTGTATAAATCGGGTGATCGTAAGGAATATCCAGCGGCCACTCGAAACCGATTATTCTTGATTGTCTGCCTTCCGGGAAAAATGCCTTATTTATCAGATTGATCTTAGCCCCGACTTCGTATGTACGGATATTACCCTTATTGTAGATGAAATCAGCATCCATCTCACAATCGTAGGTGGACGGGTCAATCATGGATTTCTTTACGTATTCCTTTGCCTTTTTGAGTAGATTCTGCTCTGCGTCCGGCAACATCTGTTCGGAGATGTATGCGGTATCAAAGCCGTAAAGGATATATGTGTCTGCGGGGACTTCTTCACCGTCCTCCATGTGTGCGGTTTGCGGATAAAGAACATCATCCGGAAGAAAGCGACCGTAATCCTCATTGCGGACAATTTCGAAGGTTGTTCCGGTGTTATCGCTTTCTACAATATTGATAGCAAAGTCCATCCCGGCAAGCTTGCCAGTTTGGAATATCATGTGAAGTTCCTCACCATCCAGCCTAAAATCTTCTGTAAAGTTCTTCAGTCCCGTATCTTTGAAATTATAGATCCGATATTCCTTATCGTTATCGTCTACCTTGTCATCGTGGCTGACACTGGATATTGTGCCCTTGTATTGGGGATATTCATCCTCAAATATAACGATCTCTTCGATTGCTTCCTCTTCCGGCATTTCCACGTTATCCGGATCATCGTAGTTTTCATCTCCGATGTTGATACGTTCACCGGTCGGGCTGTATTTATAAGCATCTACATAAGAAATACCCTCCGGAAGCATAAGACGTTTCTGAACAACTCCGTTAAGGGTCATTTCTTTGTCATCCTTACTGAAATAGTTATCGGGGACTTTGCCTTTGATTATGTTATCAATGGTGTACCGGTTACCTAAAGAGGTGGTTACACCTTCCGGTAGTTGGATAATGTTTGAGTTATCTCCAGACAAGAATGTCGGATTATAAATCGCTTGGAAAGTCTGTCCGGCATTTGCACCGGTAAGGAATGTTATAGAGACAGAGTTACCATTGTCACCGTACTTTATATCTTCTTCTTTTAACAGGAAGTTGATTATAGCACTACTTGTTGAAGTTATATACCAAACACTAACCCCAACGTCTATAGAACAGTTTGAAGCTTGCGAAGGAAGGCTGAAACTTACAAGCTTGTCTTTTATTTCGAGAATTTCTTCAGTACCTACCGGTGCGGTTGCATTAACCTGCTCATTCAATAGGGTGATAGTTTCCTCTGTAGAATTTACAGTATAGTTTAATGATACCCACAATCTGAATATCCCGTTAAATCTTACCCCGGATGACATGATAGTCGAATACTTTATATGAGTAATATTAAACTCATAATTACCTTTTTCCAGAGTTCCTATGTTTGTCTTTTTAACAACGTCGGCTAAATTTGTCTCATTAACAGGAACATTTTCAAATACATAGGCAGCATTTTCGGGGAATGTCAACTTTACCTTATTCTCTATCTTAGAACTAAGAGGGAAATAGCTGTTTTTGAGCGGTCTTGACGTATCGGATATATTACGTCCATCAACTTCTTTAACGTCAAATATCAAATCTTTCCGGTAGCTGGAAGGAATGTTACGGGTGGAACCGAAAGCGTAGATACGGGTCGCATAAGTGGTCTGGCTATCGCTGCGTGTCATGCTGTTGACATTCACATTTTCTGTGTCTGTCAAGTCACCGGCTTTGAAATCAACAGGGGAACTATATTCACAACGTCCGAAATGAATAACGTGCTCTGTTATCCACCATTCACACTCCCATGTCTCCGCCATCTGTGTGAGAGCGTCGATCAGATTCACGTTATCGTAGGAAACGAGCTTGGAAGTGTTTTCCACTGTGCTGTCAATCTCGTATGTAAACTCTTCCTCTCTGAACTTGTATCCGAGTGCTTTCAGGTTATCAAGAAAGACTTTCAAATGCGTGTCAAGGGTAGCGGTAAGATTCCATGCGGCTTCGCGTCCGGTGGTTTCCGGTGTATAGAAAAACTTCTTGTTCTTCCATTTCCAGTAATAAGCATCAAGGCGGAGTTCGTAGTCGTATTCACCTGTCGTTGTATTGTAGGTAGGCTTATACAGGTCTACAAGCTCGAATATTCCCAACTCATTGTCTACGTAGTCGCCTAGTTTGAAATAAACCGGATTGGAAAGGCTAAATAGCAAAGTGATATAATCTTCCTGCATCAAAAGGAAGCGTCTCTTCGCCCCCTCTTTAATAGGAGTCGAAAAGCGAATGTTGCCGGATATGTCTTTGATGTCTACTGATTCCATAACACACCAAAGTTCGGAGATAAAAGAAAGAGTACCCAATTTTGGGCACTCGCATATACGACAATGAAATCAATGTCGTAAATTAGGTCCTTAAACTCGGGTTTGGTTCACAAAACTTCATTGAGCATTTACCAAAAGTTCTGTCTAAACTCTGCGCATAGGTGATACTTTTACCTAAATAAATCAAGTGATAAATGTCACTGCTGTTAGCTGGAATCTGAATATCAATCACACCTTTGTATAATTCTTCAAAAAAAGCCCTTTTTTTTGCTTGATAATCAGATTTAGAATTGCCTTCTATGGTAAAAGAGAGCGTTATTTCCCGTTCATCAATTTTGGGATTATTAATTATTACACGTTTTCCATGTTCTAATCGGGATTTATTTTCAATAAATTCTTTCATAGGTAATGATGCACCAAGCACATCAAGGAATTTATCTCCCATTCTTACACCCCAAGTCTTGTAAGCATCTCTACCATTTATTAATAAATCTGCCATAACCATTTATTTTGTTGATAATCCTTTGGTATTGTTTTTAACTTCCGCCATATCCTTCTGCATTTGCTGGATGGGTTTTATTATTGCTCCGGTATTTTCGGAGATTTGAACAAGTTCGAGATATGAACTTGCTATCAAATCACGTGTGTCATCGGCTATATTTCTCGTTTCCGTATTTATGGAAATAAGTGTATCCGCTTTCATCGTTAGAATATTTAATGATTGGGATTGAGTTATACTTTGATTCTTAATTTCTTCTCCGGCTATTTGCAAGGCGGTGAAACGCCCGTTAAGCTCGTCGATTGAATCCTGTGACGCAGTGGCAAAGCCTTTCTTTGAAGCTTCTTGGGATGAAGAGGAAGAACCACCAACAATGGCATCAATATTCTTTGCTTCTTCTGTAGCAGCTTTTATAATATCATTCCAATCTTTTCTAAGATCGCTTATCTCTTCTGCTGTTAAATCAAGTTTTCCGTTTTCGTCACTATCAGCCAAAAGGGTATATTTTTTATAAAACTCTTGTGCTTTACCTCTTAGTTGGTCTATAACGAACGATTGTAATAAGGCGTTGCGCATTATCTCTTCAAAATCTTCTCCAAAATCTGCGATTCCTCTTTTTCCTCCTTTTAATCCTTCCAGTATTGCTTCTTCGAGACCTTGTGAAGTCGTTTGAAATAAATCCTCATTTAAAGTCTCTTCTAGCTCCTTAGTCTGGTCGTTGAGCTCTACAAATTTGTCAATAGCTTGTTGCATCCATTCCGGTAACTTAGACCAGATGTCGGCATTGCTTTTCATCGCCCAAATCACTTCCTCTGATATGAGTTTGTTTTGTAGATCATATCCTCCATTAGCTTGTATGAAATCAAATATTTCTTTAGCTTGCGGACCTCCGAAGGCATATTCAGTCATTTTGCCAGCAAACTTACCACTTTTAAAAAGTTGAGCAAGCCCAAATGTTACAGCATCAACATCACCAACAGGCATAGATTTAACTATGTCCCTGTATGCCTTCTCTCTGGCTTTTTCAAGTGTTGTTAATGATTGGGTAGCTGTTGCAAAATAATCATTTCCTGCGGCTTCTTTGAGCAACTCCAGATAACGTTCTACTTGATAATTTATAGAATCCCAATATCCTTCCTGTCTACGTTGATATTCAATATTTCTTTCTTGTTCTGCTTTTGTAGAATCAAAGGCATTCATTACAGTACCCACTAATGTAGTTATGATCCCAACAATTCCGCTAATGCCTTTCACTGTGTCACCGGCAGACTTTTCACCAGTTTTGCCGAATACTTCAAATGCTGTGATGCCGTCATTTATAATATCTACCGCTTTTTGGATGCCTTCTCCCAGTTCATCGGAAAAAGTAGTTCCAAGAGAAGATAGAGAGGACCCTAATGTTGAAATATTACTCTTTATAGATTCGCTAGCTTGTTCCACATTACTCCATGAAGTAAAGGCTCCCTGTTTATCCCCTTTCTTTATTGCTTTCTGATACTTTTCATATTCTTCTTTCAATGTCTTGAAAGGGTTGCGAGCTATAAGGTTTTGGCGAGCATTATTTATGGTATCCATCATAGCTTTCATATCTGTAGCCGACAAGTTTGTAGTCTTGACAAGTTGTTCAGCATCAGATAATAATTGTTCAAGCATATCTGTAGGTAATGCATCAACATCTCCCATTAACATTTTCCAAACGCCAGAATCTTCGATTTCGCTTTTTGAAATAGAATCTATAGTTTTCTTACGCTGTTTTTCTAGTTCTTTTAGGGCATCTTCATATTGTTTCTTTTCAGAATCGCTTTTAGCTTTTGCTAATCCGTCCCTAAGTTTCTTTTCATCGTCTTGATACTGCTTCTCTATAGCTATGCGTTGAGCTGAATAATCACGATATTTATCTAGTATGGAATTTAATTCCTTACTTACATCGGCTATATCTTTCTCTCTTTTATTTTCAGCATTGGTATAACGAGCGGAAATTTCAATAGACTGCTCCGAAGTCAACTTTCCACCCTGTCTTTCACTCAAATCTTTTTCTTGTTTCTTGATGGCGTCAAGTTCTTTTTGATAGTCAAGGTCAATCTGTTTTAGCTTTTTCTCTGTGCCTTCCTTCATAAGATCTATTTCCGCCTGTTGATTTTGGCGACGGAGAGACAGAAGCTCTTCGGCTGATTTTTGTTGGTCTTTTTTTTGCTTTTCAATAGCTTTTTCTTGTTTAGATAAAGCATTGCCAGTGATACCTCCTAAATCTTTGTATGCTTTTTCGGTAGTTTCTTTTTGCTTTTTAGCTTCTTCGTATTGCTTTGAAGTAAATTTAGATTTGTCCTTTTCTATTTCAGATAGTTTCTTTTTGGCATCCTCCCAGTCTTTCTTCGCTTTCTCATAATCTTGTTTGTAAGTGGTTTTATTCTTCTCTGAATCAATTCGGGTTTGCTTGACTGATTTTGCTGTATCTATAAGTGTTTTTATGTCTTTCACATTATAGATTGCTTCATCAGACAAAGTACCCTTAATATCAATAGGCAAACGAAGTTTCACAGTTCCATTTTCCCCCTTTCCTCTGATACGCTTCTCCAACTCAGAGATGTAGCGGTCAAACTCATTAGTATTAACATCTTTAAGATTGGAAATGAACTGTTCGGAGATGCCTTTGCCTTTTTCTTGCAGCATGACATCACGCATAGCACGCAATTCTTTTAGTTTCTTCACATATCCATCAACGCCTTGCTGACCGGAAAGAGTTTTCAGCAGATTCTCGTAATATTTGATTTCAGATTCAATGTTAGAAAGTTCCTTGGTTTGCTTTTCTCCGGCACGTTTCGCATCTTCTTCCGTTATCTGTTGCTTTAGTTTAAGTATATCAGCCAACTTAATGGTTTCGATGTCATATTGAGCGAATATCTTAGGGTATTCTTTTCTTAACTCCGCTAAACTTCGACCTCTTTGTAAATCCGACAACGCTATATCACGAGAACTTTGTACGAGGGAATCAATCTTCTGTTTGTGTTCTTCTTCTTGCTTTTTAGCTTCTTCTTGCTGTTCATTAAACCTTCTCTGTGCCTTTTCTGCTTCTGTTGCCGAATCGCGGAAAGCCAACATTGCAACTCCAAGTCCTACTACAGCAGTAGCCAACAACACATAAGGATTGGTAAGCATTGCAGCGTTTAAAGCTAACTGCGCTTTTCGTGCCAATAAACGGGCATTGGTAAGTCCAATCTCCACAAGAGTATGTTTACTTTCGGCAGCAGTAACAAGCATCACTGCGGTCCGGTATGTACCATAAGTAACCACTAATCCAGCCAAGACCTTACCTACTGTTTCATAATTCTGAATCAACGAAGTTGTCATTTGAATACCGTCCATGATAACACTTTCCGACTTTGTTCCCAATTCGTTAAACACGGAATCCAAAGCATCCTGCATCATAGACAACTGACCATTGATAGTCTTTGAAGCATTCTCAGACATATTATAGAACTTACCACCTGCGGAAGTTGCATCAATGAATGCCTGTTGAACCATTTCAGCGGAAACAGCACCTTTGGACATTTCATCTTTCAAAGTTGCGATAGATTTTCCAGTCTTTTCGGAGATAATCTGTAACGGGTTGAATCCAGCGTTTATCATTTGATTCAAATCCTGCCCCATAAGTTTACCCGCTGCTGACATCTGTGAAAATGCCAAAGTTAGCGAATTGAACTTACTGGATTCCCCCATAGAAATATCACTAATGGCTTTCAAGTATTTGATAGTGTCTTCTGCTTGTATGTTAAATCCAAGCATCATCTTTTCTGCTCCAACCATATCTGACATAGTAAGTGGAGAAATCTTAGCCAGCTCCTTGATTTGCGGAATCAGTTGCCCTGCCATATCCTTTCCAACCATAGTCTCAATAGCGGTCTGCATGGATTGAAATTCGCCACGAACACGAATTATTTCAGAACCTAATGCCTTTAATACTCCAGCACCACCAATAACCGCCAATGCTTTCTTCCAAGAAATTGCAATGCCATTGTTTTTTTCTACAACCTCTTTGGCATTATCGTTGTAAAGGGCGTATTCGTCACGGAGCTTTTTCACAGAAAGACGAGCTTCAGCTTGTTGCTGGGTAAGTCCGAACAAAGCTGCCTTTTCTTCATCTAAGGCTTTGCGAGCAGCATTGTATTCTTCCAGCTTACCAGTTGCAGATAGAGGGTTACGCTTTAGTGCTATGCGATATGATTCTCCTAGACGCTTTACATCAGCTTCAATATCTTTAACTACTGTCTTTTGAGTAATAATCTTTTCTGTGAATCCGTTAACAGATTGAGAGGCATCAAAAATTTTCTTTTTAAATCCCATTTCCATTTCAGCTCCGGCTTTAGCAGCATTAGTCACCAGTTCATCCAACTTTTGATTGGATACAGCAAGTTGGGTATTTAGAGTTTTGAAGGTAGCAGGGGATTGTGTTCCATCCACATTTTTCAACTCCTGCTTTAATTTAGCTATTTCACTACGGAGTCTTACGACTTCTTCCCAATCACTTGCGACTTTGAAATATAACTTTGCCATACTTATTTCTTTTTTCTACGATTCGCTAATTCTTTACCACTGATTTTTTTTACTTTTTGACCGCCATAAATTGCATGGAGTTTATCTCGTTGCATCATTAAAAGGTTTCTATATGGAATGACTTCAAACACTTCCGTATAGCTTAAATGGAGAGTGTCAACCAAATGGGCTATTTGCCCGAAGAACGTTGCGTTTCCTACTGTTTCGGTCTTGCTGCCAGCATCGACACGTTCTTCATCAAGCTGACACACTGAAAAGCCGATATATCCATCATAGAGAAACATATTTCCAAAACTTCTTTGATTTCATCAAAGGTTCCGTTTTCCAAAGCCTTAGCCATATTCTCATTACCACAAATAAAACAGGAGATACCTTTCAGCATATCATCTGTGGCTCCGGGAAGTTTCTTGATAGCTTCCATGATGTTGTCACCTGTCATCCCAATATTGGAAAAATGATGAATAGCACTACAAATAACTTTGATTGTGGGCGGCTTGATTGTATAAACAACTCCACCTATTTCGACATTCTTAAAATCCAGCCCTAAAAGGGCATCAGAAACTATTTTTGCTGCTTGATTCATTATTCTAAATTGAAACAAGGGTGAAGCGAATACCACCACCTCACCCTTGCTGTTTACAATCGTTTTACCTTAAAATGTTACGCCACTGGTATCAAGGCTTTGATAGCTTCTTCTTCGTAATTGTATTCAGAAGAAACTCCTTCGATTCCCGGTTCCTGAACCATTCCGCGTACTGCAATGGCAATTGCTTTGTCCGTATTAGCTTCACGGGAAATGATACGGCATTTCGGGAAAATAAACCATACATCATCATCAGTCAGACAAAACAATGCTTTGTTGACGATAACTTTGTCCAAGGCACGCTTCCATCCGACATCTTCAGATGTTGCCTGAATAACATCGCCACCCATGAACGCTTTCTTTGTCTTCCAGTCA
>OGPN01000479.1_pt1 | contig 28436 bp, 27 predicted proteins | sample 1552941 | NCBI WGS metagenome assembly OGPN01 (sample SAMEA2580220, study PRJEB22360) | human gut metagenome | biome: human gut; feature: human-associated habitat; material: faeces | place: Denmark | collected 2008/2010
TTGTTTGGTCACACTTCCGCTGGTGAAGAGTGATGAGATTATCAAGTGTAGTAAAATATTCTCCAATCTTCTTTTGTTCCTCAAAATTTGGAAAGGCAGCCGGAATAATTGAAAGTGTAGGAAATTGTACTCTTTGCTTTTCTATCAAAGATCCTGTTGCATATGCTTTATACAATAGAATGGCCTGCGGACTTTTTAACCATGTATTTATATAATACGAATCGTAATGATCTTTAGTAATCATAGTTGTGTAATACCCTGAAACAGCAACACTTTTCGACATTTTATTATATCCAACTGCACCTAAAGTCATATTCATCGGATTATAGACAATTTCTCCGGGACGTACCTCTTTAAAATTGTCTTCCTTTTTTACAAGAAACTCTCTGTTATATCTCTCTGATTTTGGAGTTAATCCATCTTCAACCGTTAAACTCCACAGTTCCACGTCTCCTTCATTCGGATTAACAAAGTTTGAAACCTGTTCAAAGACTTCACCCAACTTACGCTGTTCCCAATCGTTTTTCTATTCCTTTACTAATTTCTCACACTTACGATAATTTAAAGTTATATCCAAAAATCTTATATTTCCGCTTGAACAATTCGTCCAAAATTCATCTCATCTTTAAAAAGATCATACACATATTCTGAACTTTCCATATATAATCCAGTTTCTTTATCTTGAAGTTTCTCAAAAACTTTTGAATTATAAAATCTATTCATAGCCTCATCATATTCTATATTCTGATCTGACGAGAACATATCAACAATGTCCTGAACTATATATTCAATCAACTGTTCCTGTTTGCCCATATTAACTCCCTACCCTTCGCAAAAGTTCTATACTTTTTTCTGTATGAAAGGAATACTGCGATGATGTCTTTTTATATATCATTCCTTTCAATAAGGTTTCAAAATCAACAATTTTATTTTCATACTGACGGAATAACAATGCCATATTATCATCCGCAACAGGTCCTATGACAATATCATATTTATTATCTTTATTACACAAAACGTCTTCCACATTTGTGAATATTCGACTTCTATTATTCATGACAAATTTTGCCCATTCTTCCGTTGTTTCCAATCCAAAGTCTTTAATCGCAATAGATTCTATTTTTCTAAAATCATCTTGTATTTCATAGGCAGTTACAATAGGTGAACCACCATAGATTTTTGATACTCTTACCGCCATTTTTTCTGCCTGTTCTTTTATATCTGTCAAATAAAACCCTTTTCCAAAATCTTTATACGGTCTACACATTGCTAAATTTATACTATCAATCGCAATGTTGCTTCCATGATATAATCTCATAACATACCTCCATTTTTCCGGCACAGTATTCCCAAATCTTCTATTATCGTTTCAAAATCTAAAGTATGCTCAACTTCATAATTTTCTTTTATAAACGCAATACCTTTAAATTGAAAAAGGTAACGAAAAGCTTCTTGTATGCTGAGATTATAATGCTGTGCAAACTCGTTTATACATGCAACAGTAAAACCTATTTCCTTTTTCTTCTCACTCATCCAACCCCTCCTATTTTTGGGCAAATACTTGTTTACATCGTAAATCTCTATTTTTCACACAACATTTTTCTCTGTGTGTTTATCAGATCCATCTTTTTATTTCTGCTCGAAATCGGCACTAGTTTCTTAAACAAACATATTTTGCAACATAAATTTCTTAACTTTTTGCAATTCTTCATACTTCCGCTGGTGAAGAGTGATGAGATTATCTATCTTACGGAAATAATTACCAATAACCTGCTGTTCTTTAATAGTTTTTGGCATCATCAATTCCATATTTGACATTTGTTTTCCAGATACCTCGACAAATGTTGAGCCTGCCCCTACTGTTTCCGCATACTTTTTAAGTTCATCGGTTCTTGAATAAATAAAGTAAGAATCAAGTTTGCCATCATGCGGTACTATTGACTGGAATCCCTGATTTGTGCATGCAACATGGCTTAAAATCGCTGTTTTTCCAATTCCTGCACGAGATGTAAATAAAACAGTACCCACAGGCAACATCTTCGCCGAACTTCGATTTAATCCTTGCTCTGTAATCTTTCTTTGACTCGAAGAAAGATAAATTTGGTCTAAAATCTCTGCTGGTGCATACCAATTAATATCACCATCCCAATATGCCGAAACTTTTGTACTTGGTGTTCCACCACCTACAATTTCTGCATACTCTCCCAACTTACGCTGTTCCCAATCATCCGTAAATTCAGAAAATCGTAGTTCAGGAACTTTCTTTCCGTTTTGCGGAAACATTTTTTGAAGCATGAACTTTTTTAATTTTTTTGTTTGGTCACACTTCCGCTGGTGAAGAGTGATGAGTGCTTCTAGCATTGTAAAATACTTTCCTATCTTTTTCTGTTCTTCTACATCTTGTGGTATCATCAACTTTGTTTCAAAGAAATCTGCCGGTGCAATATTTAATAGTCCATGATTTCTTGCGCCCTCAGCAGCAATCTCATGAATACCCTTATGCCACAAATTTGTGCTGTAGTAAGATGCTAAAAAATCAGAATCTACTGGAACATCTTCTTTTATTCCAAATATAATATAGAGTGTCGATAATACGCCATTTTCATAGCAATCCAATCTTTTAATTGCCCCCCATGGAGCCTCTGTTGATGTGCTTTTATTATAAGCAAATTCTCCATTCTTTATGAGATAATAACCACTTACATCTTTACTCGCCACTCGTTTATCGAAAAATTCATTCTGATCAATCAAACCATATTGCGCAGATATTGTCAGTGGCAGTTCAGACACTAAATCTTGATTTTTTCTGGTAATCCGTTCCACCAGTTCACCCAACTTACGCTGTTCCCAATCATCCGTAAATTCAGAAAATCGTAGTTCAGGAACTTTCTTTCCGTTTTGCGGAAACATTTTTTGAAGCATGAACTTTTTTAATTTTTTTGTTTGGTCACACTTCCGCTGGTGAAGAGTGATGAGCTTGTCAAGACAACCCAAATATTCACTAATCTTATCCTGTTCAGCTCGACAAGGCACAAAAATTTCATATCCAGCATATTCTTGTGCATTAACTCCAGGCTGTCCAGATCGTTGGGAAGTTATCGCAATATACTTATAATATTTTTCTGTTAACGTATTTTGAAACACAAATTCAGCATTGTTTTCTTCACTGATTTTAGCTCTGATTAAGAATCCGGCATAGTAAACTAAACCATCCGAATCCCTATAAATATAGGTTTTCCCTACACTCGCACCAGTTCTTGCAAAAAGAATATCGCCCACTGAGAGTTTATAGTTATTAGCATCTGATAAATCAATATCTGGTGAAGTTAAATTATCAACCATAAATAAATGCGAGTCATCATCTATGTCTGTAATCCTGATGTATTTGTTTACGCCATCAAATTCTTTTGCTGCGGCATTTAGTCCATATTCAAAAGATGTTGCAATATCATCCAACTTACGCTGTTCCCAATCTTCTTGGTATCCTTTAAATCTAATTTTAGGTTTTGCCATATCCATTATCCCTCCATCTTTCCTATCAAATCATTCAACGAAGACATAATAGCTGCATCCGAGGATGTCAATTCTTTCAAAAGAGATAAAAACTCTTCATGAACCTGTCCTAATTCTTCATCCGTTTTCTTCATATCTGTTAACAGTTCATTGAGATCAATCTCTTCTTCTTTTTCAAAATTATCAACATACCGAGGAATATTAAGATTGAAATCATTTTTCTCAATATCTTCGAAACTTGCCAAGAACGTTTCTTTCTCCACAGTTTCTCTTTTACTGTAAAGTTCAATAACTTCTTCGATATGAGCGTCCGTCATCTCATTTTGTTTTTTTCCTTTATTAAATTTTTTTGACGCGTCAATGAAAAGAACATCTCGTCCATCTCTATGCTTTTTTAAAACAATAATACAAGTCGGAATGGATGTGTTATAAAATAAGTTTGCCGGAAGACCAATCACCGCATAGATATTACCAGAACGTAATAGCTTTTCTCTTATTTTCCCTTCGGCAGCTCCTCTAAACAAAACTCCATGAGGAAGAACGATTGCCATTGTTCCATTATTTTTCAAATGATACAAACCATGTAATAAAAATGCGTAATCCGCTTTTGATTTTGGTGCCAATACACCATAATCACTAAAACGTTCGTCCTGTAAAAAACCTGCTGCTGCACTCCATTTTGCAGAATAAGGTGGATTCATAAGAACCATGTTAAAATCAGTTTCTTCTCCTGTAGGCCAATCTGCATCCAAAGTATCACCATTTCTAAGCTTTTGATTATCCGCCACAATTCCATGCAAAAACATATTCATTCTTGCTAAATTATAAGTCGAGGTATTCAATTCCTGTCCGTAATATTTAATATATCCCGGTTCAGCGGCATATTTCTTTGCGTTTAACAAAAGAGAACCTGAGCCCATACAAGGATCATAGACCGAGAGTCCTTTTTTATTTTCCTGTCCGGAAATTGCAATTCTGGTCAAAATTTTTGATACAGCCTGTGGTGTATAGAATTCTCCTGCCTTCTTTCCAGTTTCTGAAGCAAACTGCCCGATTAAGTATTCATAAGCATTCCCTAGTATTTCTGCATCTGAATTTAATAAATCAGCTTTGTCTATTTCTTTTATAAGACTTGCAACCGTGTCACTCTGTTTTTGATCTCCTGTACCTAAGCGATTTGAATACAAATCAATATCTGTAAATAAATCCGCAAAAATAGGGTCACTTTGTTCAATATTGTTAAATCCTTTTTGTAATTGTTCTCTGTTAAAAGAGTTATTTCTCGCTGCTTCCGCAAAAGAGGTATAGGTAAGCTCTGGTTCCATGATATAATGACACTCTTCTATAAGTTGTTCTTTTAACTCTTCCGCGCTTTCATCTTCTAGTGCTTCTTTATAGGCTTCTAATGCTATTTTCAGCGTAGCTGGTTTTTCATCATAAAGTAAATCATACACTTTAATCAAAAAAGAATCTGAAAGATATTTATAAAACACAATACCTAACAGGTAATCTTTATACTCATTTGCATCCATTTTTGATCGCAAAATATCTGCTCCACTCCATAGTACACTAATCAAATCTTTACTATTTTCCATTTCTGCCATCTTGTCTATCCTCCGCTTTTATTAAAATGCGTTTAGCATAATGTTTTATCTCAGTATACCATAGATAAGACGAAGATATGGTATTTTTCCGTGTAAAATGTCCCGAAAAAATACCATACTATTTCTTGGAATTCTATTCGCTCTCTAAAAGACTCTTCTTGCACAACCGGCAAATTATTCCATAATCCGTGACCAGCTCGACTTTTGCTTTTGCAGTATCTCCTATCTTGTCGTAGATTCTTCCGGCACTCATAGAATCACCGATTACCGTGTAAGAACTATTTGCTATATATCCAATTTTCCCAAGTCCTTCATAAGTTACTTTGATTGCTTCCTTATCGTATTCATTATCCTGTTCCTTCTCTAAATGAATCTTCGCACCTTTCTTCAAAAAGTCCTTTCCATAATAATGTTTTGTTCCTGTCAACGTGAAATAAATCTTACTCATGACCTCTCCTCCTCTTATTCTTCCATAAACTCAAAATATTCTCTGTCACTGGCAAATAAAATATATTTCCCATCTACATATCCCATATATCCTTCTCCTGTATGAAATCCTTTCATCATCAATTCCTCCGTTTCTTCGAACACCTATCTTTTTGATGACTTTATTTTAATTCCACAGGTGGGTTATAAAAATACCAGCTAAAAACAAATCAGGAATGCAGTTTTTCAAAAAACCACATCCCTGACGGATTATTCACTATTCTCTATTCATTATTTATTATTCTTCTTTTCCCCGATTTTTCGCCTTACATATGAGCTGTGTCATAGTACCCATCGGACAATATACGCACCAGCTCCGAGGTTTGAACAATACCATTGTGACAAGTCCCAGAACCGTTGACGTCAGCATCACACTATAGAAACCGAAAGCAAATTGTGCAACCCCTTGATGAAATGCGGTTCCATGATATGCCCAGTGCCATGGAAGTTTAAACGTCCACAGAAGTGTTACCACCTGCCTGAGATCTTTCGTGCCCGCAAACACGAGTCCTGTACTCCAAAGCATTTGAAAAAACATAAGGAAGAAGAAAATCAGGAATCCATACCGAAACCATTTACTCTTCATCCATTTCGGAATATCTGCTTTGCGGGAGAGCCCGAAGCGTCCTCCCAATATCCCGAACAACTGCCCGCGCCCGCAATAACGATTACAATAGCCTTTCGTTCCTTTGACAATGGAAATGATCAATGGAATGAAGAAGCAAAGAAGCCCAAGCCATGCAAATAATATGTTAAAAAACCCAAGTATCAAATAGGTCAGAGACACAATCCAGAGATAGTCATACCAATGTTTTTTCATTACACTACCTCCCGAATTGCAATCACTGATGCAGGACATTCCTTTACACATTTTGCACATCCCACACATGCGTCCAAATTAATTTTGGCTGCAATTCCTTTCCATATCTCAATCGCATTACGCGGACATACCTTCACGCAACACCCACAGGCTACACAATCATCCTCATTTACAAAAGCTCTGCGCTTCTTTTTCATTTTCGTTTCCATGACTATCCTCCAAAAATCATTTTTTAGAATATATCACGGAGAAGGTATTAAGTTCTGTGATGAAATCACTTTTCATGTTTCCTCTTTAAACAGCCCTTTATAATGAATAACGCACTTGCAATACTGCCAATAATCAAAACTATCATGTAAATATTTGCATTAACACAAGTCACATTTTCCCAATCCGAAAAATCTACAAAACTGATTGTTAGCTGCTTTTTTTGTTCTGTGAAAAAGACACATACATCATTTGCGAACGCAAACCAGATACTTGTAACTGCTGCCACGATTCCTGCCTTCACCCATCCATTTGTTTTCAGATACCGGATAATTAGGAAAACAATCCACACACCGCTCATCATAACGGCGGAAACGATAAAACCTGCGCGCATCCCTTCTACATCTCCTGACCGATTGCAAATGATATAAATGGTGAGATAAAGCCACATGGTATCCCAGATCATTGTAATCAGCGCCTTTTTATCGGATAAAGCCACCGGAAGCTTTATCTTTCTTATAATGATTGGAAGAAATACAACGGACAATCCGAAAATCGTCGGTACCGACCAGAAAATAAATTCTCCGCCGCCATTCATGCGATCTACAAAATACATGATAAGTAACAAAGCGAAAATTCCAATCAAAATACTTCTCAACAATTTATTTTTACTTGATGTCAACGGAACAACCGTCAACGCTCCTGTCAGAAGCATCGATGCCGTCAACACCCAGAATACGCCAAAGCCTCCGCCGCTGCTTACCGACACCCAGAAAGTAATCACAATGGGAATTACAAGTAATAACGCAATCACAACTCCGGCTTTGTACGCGGCATTTTTTTCTTTTTTCGCATGACGCTCTAACACGCCTTCCGATTCCTTTTGTATCATTGTGTCAATCGTAGTATCTTGCAGCTCTTTATATGTTCGCTGACATTTTTGACATGTTTTCATATGATCCTCAACCAGCTGTCTGCTGACAGCACTGCATGCGTCATCATAATACAGCGGGAGAAGATCTTGAACAATCTCACATTTATCATAACTATGCTGATTCATTTTTCTCCATCCTTTCCTGAATTTTAATTCTCGCCCTATGATAAGTAACTCTTGCCCAGTTTTCGGTTTTTCCAAAGATAAGTCCGATCTGTGAAAACGACAATTCCCCAAAAACTCTCAATTGAAATACTTCTTTGTAGGGTTCTTGCAGTTCATGAAGTATCAGATGAATTTGAAGCGCCGTATCTTTATCTTCCACTTCCGACTCCGGGTCAACGGACTTTTCTTCTATACTCTCTGCCGATTCATCAAATTCATAAATTTTCGCATTTTTTCGGTGTTCATCCATTGCCAGATGCTTCGCGATTCCACACAGCCACGACAACTCATTAGATCTTCCTTCGAACTTTTTCTTTGCTGTCATCGCTTTAAAAAAAGTATTCTGCGTAATTTCTTCAGCCAATGACTGATTTCTCATAATTGTCATCACATACGAATAGACCTGCATGTAATAGGAATGATATAATTTCTCGTAATCCAGAACTGCTCACCTCCTTCTTCATAGGTTAGTCGGAGAAAATCTACTTTCGTTACAATTTTTCTCTAAAAAATTTATTTTAGATTTTCACGGAAAATAATAGGCAGGTTGTCATTCACCTGCCTATTAAAAACACCTCTTTTATAACTCTTCTTTCATATTTTGAAGTATATATTCTCCTTCCCGCAAAAATACTCCCGCATTTTTCGTCATAGCGAATCTTTTTACGAACCAATCACATTTGCAAAGAAAGAGATAATATACATTTAGCCCGCAACCGGACATACTTTCAAAATTTCCCTGTCCTTTTGCAAGGATTATATCTGCTTCATTCAACGCTTCTTTTGCTTCTTTACTGATTTTTTCCAGTACAGTACCTGCAATGCCTGTCCCATTTTCAATCACCGGAACCATTTTTGTTAGCCCTGTCTGTATGGCATCCTCCATTGTTACGTCATTTAGCACTTCTTTGCCTCGGACAAGTACAGAAATCTGAAGTTTCGGATATTGCCGTTTTATTTCTTTTATCAACAATTTATCCAATACAATTTCTCCGCAATTATCAAGTACATAGGTAAGCTTTTTTGCCTGTTTTAAATCCAGTTTAAAGCATTCATAATTTTTGTTATCTAATTTTTCTGCCGCTGCCTTTTGGAGCAGTTCGCCAAGAATCCCTTCATCAACGACTTTCATTGCACCGTAATCTATGTAATTCCCCGTACGCGCATAGAGAATTGCCTGCTCTAGCGGGTCTTCTGACTGCTCAATACTGTGTTGAATTTCCTCTTCTATATGCAGCATTTTCTCATTATGTTCGTATTTAATCTTTCCATATTCTTTTTCTTTTCCGAAAAAAGCTTCATATACTTTTGATATTTCCTCAACGAGTTCCGGCGCTGAAGCGGTCTTATTACTTTCTCCGATTACGCGAAGAACTTGTTTTAGATATTCTGCTTTTTTTATTTCTGATACCCCTGTCTTTTTCTGCATCCGTTCTTCTTGGCGATCCACCATACATCGAATACATGCTGCACTCACCTGCATATTTTCAACTCTCCTTTTAATCAATCTGACAATCTGTCCTTTAGCTCTATTATTCGCTCTTCTATTTTATTGATAATTTCTATAAACTTCTCATCCGTGCTTCCGGTTGGATCTTCTAATCCCCAGTCTTCCCTACGAGAACACGGAAGAAACGGACACCTAACATTACACCCCATCGTTACCACTACATCCACCTGGGGAATATCTTTCCCAATGCTTCTGCAATCTGGCTTCTGCAAGAATTGTGAACACATATAAAGGCTACTTTTTTCATTCTATCCTCCAACAATTATAGATTTTACTTTAGATTTTTCAGTTCACGACATAAATTTGTAAGTTCCAAAGATACATCTAAGTTTAAAACAACCATTCTCCCCCAAAATCCATCCCACCTCACTTTTTATTATCTTGATTTTCCTCGAAAAATCAAGCCTTTTTCAAAAGTTCAACTTCTTTTAGACATCCTTCAAATGCGTTATCAGGTAAACTCAATTCAAAAAATTTATAAAAAAATTAGGGACATTGTGGTTCCTATGAACCACAACATCCCTGTATAATTTTTTCGATTTCTTCTTTTTCCGGCATTACCTTCAATGCCCCTCTTCTTGTTGTGATCAGGGATGCTCCCGCATTCGCAAATATCAGCATTTCTGCCAGATCACTTTCTGTCAGATCATCCAATCCTTTCTCAAGAACAAAATTCAACATACACCCTGTAAATGTATCTCCTGCTCCTGTTGTTTCAATGGTTGTATCTTGGAGAAATGGTTTTGCAGCTACTCTCTTTCCCTTATAATATGCGCAGCTTCCGTCTTTGCCAAGTGTCGCACAGATCAGAGGAATCTTATAGTTCTTCTGAAGAATATCTACAGCACGATCAAACTCTTCTTCTCCGGTAAAAAACTGTAATTCATTATCTGCAATTTTCAATATATCACAATTTTGAAAACCATAAGCCATTGCTTTCTTGGCATCCTCCAGATTTTTCCACAGCGGTTCCCGTAAGTTTGGATCAAAGGAAATGTATATTCCTGCTTCTTTCGCACATTTTACTGCAAATTTTGTTGCCTCTTTTACTTCTTCATGTGTAAAAGACAAGGTTCCGAAATGAAAAATCTTTGATGATTCGATGACAGCGGGCTGAATTTCACACTTTTTAAGCATCATATCCGCTCCGGGGTTGCGATAAAAAGAGAAATCTCTATCACCATCTTTATCTGTGTGAACAAAGGCAAGTGTTGTATTTACTTCTTCGTCCATTTCCAGATTTCTCGAATCTATCCCTGCCGATTCAATCGTTTCCTTTAACAATCTGCCAAATTGATCTTTCCCCACTTTACCAATAAAAGCGGTACGTTTTCCCAATTTCTGTAACATCGCGAGTACATTACAGGGCGCGCCACCGGGATTCGCTTCCAAAAATGCATTCCCCTGCTCACTCACTCCATTTTCTGTAAAATCAATTAACAATTCTCCCAACGCTGTCACATCATAATGCTTCTGCATAACTCTTCTCCTTATCGGTAACATTCTCCTAATCCATATGTTTCCATATCTTTGAGAACTACTTTTCCACCGAGCGCACATACATAAGTCTTGTTTTGTTCGTTACCTGCATATATATTCAATGAATGATTATTGCGATATTGATCGGAGAAAATCTCTACGGAGCTCTGATCGGAAAAGATATGTATATCTAATTCTTTTTTGTCCTGAAGATATAAAATACTTTCAGATATCCCCTTACTCCAGCCATCCGACTGATTGCGGTCTACAAACATTTTACTTTCTGTAAAATCAAGCGTACACACGGTCTCTTTTCCTTCACCGCTTCGCAAGATAATTTTTAACGCATCTGCATCTGTCTGTTGAAGATCAACTTTAAATTTCCATTCATAAGAAATTCCATCTCCAGCTTTCACAGCCTGTCTGTCTTCACCTACAAGCATCTGCTCCTGTTTCCACACTTCCTGTCGGATAGACTCCATTTCTTTCACCGGTATAAACTGTAACGTATTATCTTCCATTAAGCGGACTTCTCTTGGTATATTATAAAAGCCACACCAGCCTTCCTGATAAGTCGGACCCCAGTCCTTCCAAAACGGCATCCAATCCCACGCATTTGCCCATCCTACGATAATTCTGCGTCCGTCCGGTGCCTCAAAGGACTGTGGTGCATAATAATCAAAGCCCCAGTCAATTTCGCCGTTCACATGGTAATCAAATTTTCCGGTTTGATAGTCAAAATCACCTACCATATACACAACCGTACGGTCGCCTACCCCCATCGGAGAGAACATCAAAACATATTTATCACCGAGCGGATAGAAATCCGGACATTCCCACATATAGCCCCACTCTCCGCGGCTCTCTGCAAGAACATTAAAGAATTCCCAATGAAACATATCTTTAGAGCGATACAGAAGAGCCTGCGCTTTATGATTTCTGCTTGCACCACATACCATATAATAAGTATCTTCATGCTTCCATATCTTAGGATCTCTGAAGAAATCTGTCGGGATTCCTTCCGGCGCTGTCAAAACCGGATTTCCTTCATATTTTTCAAAATGAATCCCATCTTCACTGTAGGCAATGCACTGAGTCTGTTCAAATCCCTCTCCATTATTGGCAGTTCCTGTAAACATTAAAAATAATTTTCCATCATGTTCAATGGCACTTCCTGAAAAACATCCTCCTCGCGGATGATTATCATAATTTTCAGAAGGAGCCAGTGCAAGAGGAAGATATTCCCAATGAATCATATCATCACTTACCGCATGTCCCCAGTGCATACAATCCCAAAAGCCATAGTATGGATTGTACTGAAAGAAAAAATGATACTTCCCTTTATAATAAATCAGTCCATTGGGATCATTGATCCACCCCGTCTGTGCCATAAAGTGATAGTGCTGACGCATCTTCCCATTTTTAACAATATCTTTTTTAGCGTCAATTTCTAACTGCGCTTTCTGGATATTTTGCTGCATTAATTCTCTAGACATAAAAAACCCTCCAGATTATCTGTATTCATCACGAAGCTTTTTCGCAAATTCTGTGTTTAACTTTGATTCACGTCTTGCTTTTTCTTCTTTAATTCTAAATTGTTCCTGTCTTGCAGGGCTGTATTCTTCCCATCTCTTCTCCCAAGATTCTCTTGCCGCTTTCATCTCCTCTGTCAACTCTGGAAGTTTCAGTTCTCTTTCAGGCAGTTTTGGAACATTTGGCAATCTTTCTTCTACAGGAAGAATTGTGATTTCTTTGCTTGTCGGGAGTGTCTGATACCAGTAAGCTGTCGAGCTCCAGTCATCGGACAAATGATTTGCATGTCCATGCTCAATAGTAACTCTTAAGCTCTTCTCAAAACGAACCGGGTCTGTGATATGGAAACGATAAGAAACCTGAAAACCATCCGTATCTCCCTCATGCACGATCGTTCCGAAGAACGGATAAGCATTTCTCTGCATTCCCCATGCATGGTTAAAATAATCTTCCGTTCCGGTACCGTTAAGACTTGGATATTCTTCTCCGTCAATGAAGAACATATCATTACCTTCACCCCACCAGCTGCCTTGATAATGCTTAACCGTCAGGTTGCATCCAACATAGTGACCGGTTCCTTCTACATCAAGAACAGTATAATTTCCTTCTCCTTTGAAGTTTGTCACATTATTTACTTCCGGTGAGTTTGTCTGAACATCCGGTCCCCATCCGTCACATGGATTTTCACGTCTCCAGCAAGAATGGAAATATGCCGTATTTTCATCCAATGGTTCTTTATACATTTCGTAATCGATATTAAAATATAAAATAAATGGAAGCTCATTCTCATTTACAATTTCAATTTTAGCCTTTTTATTAAATGGCATCGGGAAATAACAGGATACTGAGCATGGTGCTCCATAACGTCCCGCCTCTTCCGGTTTTAAGGACACATTAAATGGAAGAGATGAAAAATTCCCCGGATAACAATTTCCAATACAGAAAAAATCACCTAAAGGAGCAAGGACACTTGGAGTATCCTGATCATCCCACGTAATTTTAATTAATGCTTTTCTATAATAAAATGGATCATAATCATCCCAGATTACACCTAATGCCGGATGAATCTCCATAACAGGAGCCGCAGACGCATTCATAACCGGATCTAAAATACTTGGCGCTTTCACTTTTCTACAAGAAGATGTCATCCAGATATGTGTAATACATCCCGGTCCTTCTACTTCTCCAAGTACAATGCTTTCTTTTGCCGGAATTTCCCAGTAATCCTGATTCTTTCCTCTCTGATCCCAGCTTGCAAGTCTTCCGTTTCTCGCTTTTTTAATTGTTGTTAAATCCTGAAATAATCCTGATACTTTACTCATGTCTTTTCTCTCCTTTTCGTTTTAACCTTTTACCGCACCAGCTGTCATTCCTTCTACAATATTCTTCTGGAAGAAACCATAGAATATTAGCTCCGGAATAATAATCATGACACTAGACGCAACAATTCCGCCATAATCTACGGTATACGTTCCTTTAAAGAAGGATGCTCCCATAGATAATGTATAATCAGACGCATCTCTTAACATAACGGATGCGAACGGGAATTCATTCCAAATATAAAGCACATTAAAGATGACAATTGTTGCAATTACAGGTTTCGTCATCGGTAAGATAATCTTAACCATCAGATCCCATAAATTACATCCATCTATAATCGCAGCTTCATCAATCTCTGTAGGCAAAGCTTTCAAATACCCGACTAATAGTAACGTATTAAATGAAATAGACGTTGCTACATAAGGCAATATCAATGCCATCTTGCCTCTCAACCCGAAAAATACATTGATCTTGTACACCGGGAACAAGAGAATAAACGGAGAAATTGACAACCCCATAATCAAAAAGCCATAGATCAATTTTCTCATTTTTTCATTTTTGAATTCCATTCTTGAAATTGCAAAAGAGCTGAAAAATGTAATTACTAATTCTATAACCAAAGATATGACACATACAAAAATAGTATTTCCATATAGTTTCGGAAAATCTAACACATCCATCGCATGCTTATAGTTGTCAAAGTTAATTGCCTTCGGCAAAGATAGCGGTGTTGATAATATTTCTGAATTCGACTTAAATGAAAGAACGAGCATCCAGATAAAAGGAAATACAACCAACACTGTAATAAGTGCCATTAAAATATACATACCTGTTTTTTTCTTTTTATTTATCATAATTTATTCCGCCCTTTCCCTCGTTACTGTTGTATAAATAGCTGTAATAATAAGAGAAATCAAAAATGTTACTGTCGCCAGTGACATACCGTATCCATAATCACTGCTGGAAAATGTCTGTGCATAACTATATGTAACCAAAGTCTCCGATAAATGATTCGGTCCTCCTCCGGTTGTCTGCTGAACAATTTCGAAGATTTTAAATACTCCGGTAATGATCAAAACTGCAACTGTGGAAATCGTTGTTCTCATCATCGGAATCGTTACATAACGAATTTCCTGTATGGTATTTGCACCATCAATCTTAACTGCTTCCAATACATCTGTCGGAATCATCTTGAGACCGGCTATAAAAATCGTCACCAGATATCCTAACTGCTGCCAGAAATAAATGATTGCGATACTATATGGTGATAATTTTTCCCCACCGATCCATGTCTGTTTTAATGAATCTGCTCCTATCGCATCCAACACATTATTAATAATACCGATATTGGGATCTAAAATATATACCCAGATAATACCTACAATAATCGGTGCGATAATTGCCGGAGAAAAAATCATTGCTTTCGAAAAATCAACTGCTTTAAGTTTATTATTTAATAAAAGAGCTATCAAAAATGATAAGGTAAGTAGCAATACAAATGCGAGGATAAACATTACCATCGTATTTTTAAACGAACTCCAGAATAACTGATCTTGAAATAATCTTATGTAATTTTTTAATCCCGTAAATTTCGGTTTTCCAATTCCTGAATATTTTGTAAAACTATAATATATTGCAATTGCGATCGGAAGTATAATATATACGCTATATACAAGTAATGTTGGTATTAATAAACCGATCTTATATCTTTTTTTACTTAACCAATGCATACTGTCACTCCATTCCCTTCAGGAACTCCTGCCGGATATATTTCTTCCCTATATCCGACAGGTCCCTGTTTTTTTTATTGACTGTTTGCAAGTGCTGCATCAATCTTATCTAATGCCTCTTCTGGTTCATATGTTCCCTGAAGTACTCCGAAGATCGCATCATACAATGCTTCCTGTACTGCTGAAGAAACTGTAAGATCTGGTGCTGATGCCGGACTTTCCCATCCGCTTGCAAGTGACTCGAGCATTGCATTCATTGCAAACTGTGTATCAGCTGCTGCCACACTATCGTAATTTGTTGCAGGGAAGATAGATCCCTCGTAAGATAATTTTGCCGCCTCTTCTCCATAATAGAATTTCAAGAACTCATACACGCCTTCTTTCAGCTTTTCATCATCAGCAACTGCCGCACTGACTCCGATTGGTGCAGATGGAACCTTCATTGCCACATTCTGTTCAGATTTTGTATCTGTGAATTTTGGTCCCCACCAGAAACCAATCTTATCGCCGATATTTTCATCAAACTCTGCACAATCCCACTGACCTGTTCCGAACATTGCCGCACTACCTTCATCAAAAAGCTGTTTTGCATCAAAATATTCTATCGTTGCCATATTCTCTGGGAATGCACCTGCATCTTTCAATCCCTGTAATTTTTCAAAGCAGGCTACTAATTCTTTATTATTAAACTTATCTTTTCCAGAGAGGATGTTGTCGATATTTTCTTCCCATCCGTATCTTGCAAGGAATTCGTTAAACTCCCACATTGCATAAGCACTATTTTTGCTTCCGATTGCAAGCGGTGTAACTCCGCTGGCTTTCAATTGTTTGATCATTTCAACAAACTCTTCATAAGTTGTATCGTCTGTCGGATATGCAACCTGTGCCTGATCAAAGATTTCTTTGTTATAAAAAATTCCCTGAACATTACACTGATAAGGTAAGCCATACTGTCCGTTATCATCTTTAAAGGCTTCTTCCATTCCACCTAAAGCTTCTTTTACCTCTGCATTTTCGTCTAAGAACTCTGTCAGATCCATTAAAACACCGGCTTCACTATATTCAGCTGCCTCAGAACCTTCAATCCAGAAAATCTGTGGTAATGTTCCATCTTCTGCTTTTAACTTCATATTTTTAGAGTGTGTTTCTGTATCAGCCGCCTCAAATTCAACTTTATATTTTCCCTCATTTGCTTTATTGAAAGCCTCTACAATTTTATAGGTAACCGGCTCCTGCTCTTCTGGATTCGCGACATGAATACCAAATTTAATAATTGTTGCACCATTTTCATCTGTTGCAGCTTCCTCACTCTTTCCTCCGCATCCGGCTAAAAGGCTCATAGACAATGCACTTACAAGCACTGCTGAAAAAAATCTTTTTAGTTTCTTTGCTTTCATAATGATCCTCCTTATTTTTGTGGAACCCGTTCCACATTGATTAAAAAAATAATTCCACTTAGATTCTCCGCGTTATGGAACGGGTTCCATAACGCGTATAAAACGAATGTGCACTATTCTGTTTCTTTACCTTTATTATAATCTATCATTATACTATGTCAACATCCTTTTCTAATTTCTTCACTATTTCGTATAATTCTAACGAAATTACACTATGCTTTTTGTGAATTTCAGCTAAATAATAGTTGTTTTCCTCTTTTGCAGCTTTACCTTTAGTATGACATTCTTATCTTTGTACACTTTCCCATTTACCAATTTGCAAACTAAGCGTGCAGATTCTCTCGCCAGTCCTTCAATCGGCTGGACAATGGCTGTCATTTCCGGCTCTACCATTTCTGTGATATAAGTTCCGTCATATGCTACAAATTTTATATCTCTCGGAACTTTCTTGTGTCTTCTTATCACTTCATTCATGCATTCAATCGCTATCCTGTCTACACCGAAAACTCCATCAAAATCCATTGTTTTTGACAATACTTCTTTTACTGCCTCCTTGTAATAGCCAGCATCCATCCTGTTCCATTTTAATTCATAGCGAATCGTCTCAATTCCCTGCTCCCTCATGATTCGTTCGAATTCATAATGTCTTTCATGATAAGGAGATTCTACTTTCGTGTCACCTGTAAAATGTAAAACCTTCTTACATCCATTTGCTATCAGGGTTTCTGCTGCAAGTCTTCCTCCTTCTTTGTGATCTACTGCAACAACCGGTATATCTTCACCAAGATAACGGTCTAATGCAACAATCGGTTTATGTATTTTTCGATATTCCTCTACATCTAATGAATGTACGCCGGTAATAATTCCATCCACAATATGTCTATTCAACATATCTAAATATTCTAGTTCTGCATTACTTTCTTTTTCTGTATTGCAGAGCATCATTTTAAATCCTGCATCATATAATCCCTGTTCCACATAATCTACAAATTCTGCGAAAAATGGATTGGACACATTCGGTACAAGCACGGCAATGATTCCGGATTTTTTATGATATAAATTTCTTGCCAGTTCATTTGGTGTATAGTCTAACTTTTTCATGGCTTCTTCGATTTTTACACTTGTATCTTCAGATACATAGCCACTATCGTTTAAAAATCTGGACACAGTCCCTACTCCGACGCCAGCCTCTTTTGCAACATCTCTGATACTTGCCATCTCTCCCTCTCCTTCCTTCTATTTTCGTTATCCTCATATTCAAGTATTCCACATTTGCCACTATATGTTGTTTCTTCTCATTCATTTATAATCATAAGATATATGCCCTTTATCTGCAAGGATAAAATTATATATTCCTTTGTTCATTCTCTTGTCTTCCTTTCATTCCTGTGCTACTATATTTTACAATTCAAATATTCTATTAATCTATAATTTCAAGATGTTTTCATCGAAGATTCCAATGTTTGAATCATTGAATGTACAGGAGTGATGCCTATGACTGTATTTTCCTAATTTTATCTATGCACTAAAAAAACTTTATGATAAAATCAAAGGAGAAACATATGAAACAAAATTTTTAAGTCCAACGAAGAAATTGGAGTGAAATATATGCAGGCATGGGAAGAAAAATATTATGAACGGGAAGAAGGCCGAGAAGAAGGCAGCAAATTCAAATTATTAGAACAACTCACCAAAAAACTCCGCAAAGATAAAACTCCCGAAACTATCGCTGAAGAGCTGGAGGAAGATGAGGATACTATCCGACACCTCTGTGCTGTAGCAAAAAACTTCGCTCCCGACTATAATCTTGAACAAATTTACAACGCAATATATAAAAAAGACAATTAATACATAAAAAGTGGACACTTTCTTAAGAATGCGTCCACTTTTTATCTATTTTCCTTTTATTATTACATATTTTCCAATTCCTTCGGATCAATCTGATTCTTCTTCAACTTCAAATATACGATTTCCCGGAACAGCGCATATACTACAGACACAATTGGGATGAAGATCAACATTCCCACAACACCCATCAGACTTCCACCGATACTGACTGCTGCCAGTACCCAGATGGATGGGAGTCCCACCGAATTGCCAACTACGTGCGGATAAATAAGATTTCCTTCAATCTGCTGCAACACAAGAAACAGTACAACAAATATCAGTGCTTTCATCGGGTCCACCATAAAAATCAGAAATGCTCCCACTCCACACCCTATGAAGGCTCCGAAGATTGGAATCAACGCCGTAAATGCAATCAGCATTCCCACAAGAAGCGCATACGGGAGCTTCAAAATTGTCATAGACACTGCAAACATACTTCCTAAAATGACAGCTTCTACACACTGTCCGGTGAGAAAACTGGAAAATGTATTATAAGTAAGAGACAGTACTTCCACCGTCGCCTCTGCTCTTCCACGCCGCACAAAGGCAAACAATACTTTCTTAGCCTGAACTCCCAACTTCTCTTTCTGCAATAAAATATAAATTGCAAATACAAATGCAATGAAAAACGTCGTAAGTCCGCTTACAATACTTTTTGCAGCTGTGATCGTAGAATCCACAACACTTCCTGCACCGCTCTTAAAGAAATTAATTCCGGTATCCATAATCTTATTCCAGTCAAATTCCAGATTATTAACCGTGTCCATAATTTCTTTATTGTCATTAAAGAGACGAGCTGCCCACTCTTGAAGCTGCGGAATAAAAGCCTGAATACTTCTTCCCAGATTTGCAAAGGTCTCTCCAAGCTGAGGAATCAAAATAAACATAACAATTGCGACAATACCAAATACTGCAATAAGTACGAGGACCATACTCACCGGTCTTGCCAGCTTCTGCGAAACTTTACGATTTCTGATTCTCTCTTCCTTAAAGAGGTGCCGCTGTACAAAATTCATAGGAACATTCAGCACAAAGGCAATGGCACCTCCCAAAATAAACGGCGTCAATATATTCAGCAGAAAAAACAATATGTCAAGCACCGTCTCGTATTTCCAAAGACAGACTATGATCACCGCTGTAAACAATATAATTTCTTTGATTTTCCTGATATTTTCCTGATTTAGCTCCATGCGCACCTCGCTTTCTGATTCATCTTACTTTCAATTCCATTTATTTATGATTCGCTTTATTTCTGATCCATTTTAAAAGCTGTATTACCGGAAGGTTCAAAAGTGCCAATCCATACACCGTTAACAACTGACTCATATTCAGTGTAACAACTTTAAACATTCCCTGCAATGCAGGAATTGTCATCACCGCTGTAATCAATGCGAAACCAATCAAAAATGCTCCAATCAGATAAATATTATTAAAGAATCTCTTTGTAAAAATAACCGGCTTTGCTGCCTTACAGTTAAATCCATGCACCAGTCTGCTCATGCAAAGTGTTCCGAATGCCATCGTACTTGCAAGCAAACTTCCGCTCTGTCCATATCCGATCATAAATGCAGCCATTGTCATAATTCCAATTACAAGACCTTCGGTTCCAATACTCATTAAAAATGGTTTTGTCAAAATCGACTCATTCATCGGGCGAGGCTTTTCATTCATCACATCTTTCGTATGCGGTTCCAGACCAAGAGCAATTGCCGGCAGACTGTCTGTCAACAAGTTAATGAATAACAGGTGTACCGGGGCAAACGGAACCGGCAAACCGGCAATTGACGCATATAATACCGCCAGGATCGCACCAAAGTTTCCGGATAGCAGGAACTGAATGGAATTCTTAATATTCTGGTAAATATTACGTCCATTTTCCACAGCTTTAATAATGGTAGCAAAGTTATCATCTGTAAGAACCATAGCTGCCGCATCCTTAGACACTTCACTTCCTGTAATTCCCATGGCAACTCCGATATCTGCCTGCTTAAGAGCCGGAGCATCATTGACACCGTCTCCTGTCATCGATACAATATTTCCCTTATCCTGCCATGCACGGACAATACGGATCTTATGTTCCGGTGAAACTCTGGCGTAAACAGAGATTCCTTCTACAAAATCTCTCAATTCTTCATCAGACATATTTTCAATCACTGCGCCTTCACAAGCTTCAGATTCATCTTTCAAAATACCAATTCTCTTTGCAATTGCTGCTGCCGTGATCTTGTGATCTCCGGTAATCATGATTGGCTTTACGCCGGCACGGATACAATCTGCGACTGCTGCCTTGGATTCTTCTCTCGGCGGGTCCATCATTGCGATCAGCCCTAAGAAGGTAAGATCCTCTTCATCTTCCAGTGTCAGCTCTCTTTCTTCATCCATTTCCTTATATGCAAATGCAAGCACGCGAAGCCCGTCTCGTGAAAATTCCAGATTCTGTTTTTCGATTGTCTGTCGATCTTCATCCGTAATCTTGCGAATCTCAGAACCAATACAAATGTGACTCATCCGTGTAATCAGCACATCTACAGCACCTTTTACTACCATCGTATATTTTTGATTCATCGTATGTGCAGTGGACATCAATTTTCTGTCACTGTCAAATGGAATCTCTGATTCTCTGCGATAGCGGTTTCTTATATCAATGGCATCAAAGCCCAGCTTACTTCCTAGATTGATAAGTGCCGTCTCTGTTGGGTCACCGATTTCTTTTCCGTCTGTGTTTGTAGAGTCATTACATAAAATACTGAATCTTAGAAGCTTTCTCTGATTTTCCTGCTCCGGATCGATCTTGTCTGCCGGAATTCTGCTGCCATCTACGTAATAATCTTCCACTGTCATCTTATTCTGAGTCAACGTTCCCGTTTTATCGGAACAAATGATAGATACACTTCCAAGTCCCTCTACTGCCTGCAATTTCCGGATGATTGCATGCTCTTTTGCCATTTTCTGTGTACCGAAAGAGAGAACAATCGTGACAATCGAACTCAACGCCTCCGGAATTGCAGCAACTGCAAGGGCAACTGCAAATAAGAATGCATTTACAATAGAATCTCCGCGAAATACATTAATTCCAAAGAGAATGCCACAAAATACTAAGATAATGATCGATAACTTTCTTCCGAAATCATCCAGATTGATCTGAAGCGGTGTCCGTTTCTCTGAGGTTGTCTTCAGAAGCTTCGCAATCTTGCCGACTTCCGTCTCCATTCCAATCTCTGTCACTTCACAGGTTGCTCTTCCGTAAGTAGCAAAGCTTCCTGAAAATACGCGGTTTGTCTGATCACCGAGCGCTGCGCCCTCCGGCACTTCATCCAGAGATTTTTCTACGGATAAGCTCTCTCCGGTCAATGCGCTTTCGTCCACTTTAAGACTTGCCACAGTGAGAAGTTTTCCGTCTGCCGGAATACAATCTCCTGCTTCAATGATCACTTCATCACCAATCGTAACCTCTCTGGACGGAATCTGGATGACAACTCCGTCCCGGCGCACCTTCGCCTCCGGGGCAGATAACTGTTTCAAACTCTTCAGTGACTGTTCCGCCTTCACAGTCTGAACTGTGCCAAGAATCGCATTGATCGTAATGACAACAAAAATGACGATTGCACTTTCTGCATCCCCCAGAAATCCTGAAATCACTGCTGCGAAAATTAAAATGATTACAAGGAAATCTTTAAATTGCTCTAAAAATATTTGTGGAATGCTTTTCTTCTTTCCCTCCACCAGTTCATTAAAACCATATTTCTCTTGATTTTGTTTTGCCTGTTCACTTGTTAACATGATTTACCTCACTTTCCTGCAATAAGGTTCTCTCTTAGTGTACCCATTTTCTGCGGTTATCAACATGCTTTCACATCGTAGGAAATGGAATCAAAAAAAGAGACTCCTATTGCACACTTACTATGCAATAAAAGTCTCACCATTTCATTACGATACGGATGAATGTTCATCGTATTGACGACATCGTAAACGCCGGATAATTGTTACATCTGGCGCAAGTTACTCCCTTTTATATTTCAAAAGAATAACGTGATTTTATCTTCGTGTCAAGGTTTTCCCTGTGATTTTATAAAAGTTATTTATTTTACACTTATTTTGCAAAAAAATGACCTTCTACATTAAAGCTGTCTTCCGGAAGCCCTTCGATATCCATAAAATACCTCACGGAGTCCATATAATGATTTCTAAGTTCTTCGCAAATGATATCTGCATCCCTTGTCTTACACGCTTCTACTAACTTCTTGTGAAATTCATACTGGCGTTCCAACGTTTTCTGCTCATCAAATCCGGTAATATAACAACTGACTATACTTCCGTAATCCAGATCAGACCATACTTTTTTCAGACGTTGAAAATCTGCTTTCTCCACAAATAGTGCGTGAAGCATATTGTCACATGCAACAACCTCTTCATAATTTTTAAGAGTCTTCATCTGCTCCAGAATCTGTTCCATCTTCTCGATATCTTCCGCCTCATACTGTCCGCCGCAAAGTTTCACAGCCAATATCTCATACGTCGATCTGAGAAGATATATCTCATACAAATCTTTTATTGTAATCTCTTTCACAGAGCAGCCTACATTTCTTGTGTATTCCACAACGCCTTCCTGTTCCAGTTGGCGAAGCGCTTCTCTGATCGGTCCACGGCTTACTTCCAGTTCTTCGGACAGATTCTGCTCTATAATCCTCATCCCCGGCTGCAGCTCTCTATTTAAGATCTTCTCGCGAATAACCTTTGTCACATTTTCTCTTAATGTTTGATACCTTAACTTACTCATTTCACTGTCCTTTTTCTCTATCCATTTCCCGGCAGAAACATTTTATCACATCGAAACAGGGAAAAGAACATTTAGGACCAAATTATTTGTCCTTTTTCCATAGAAATATGGCTTCCAAAGAACGTAGTCATCGCCTGTACCATATATTCCGTATCTTTGATTCCCGCTGTCTCATATGCGGAATGCATGGCAAGCTGTGGAAGCCCTACATCAACCGCATTCAGCGACACCTGTGCAGAGGAAATATTTCCTAATGTGCTTCCGCCTGCTTCATCCGACCGGTTTGCAAAAAACTGTACCGGCACGCCTGCCTGTTTACAGATATTTCTGAAAATCGCAATGCTCACTGCATCACTGGTATATTTCTGTCCGGCATGAGATTTAATCACAATCCCTTCATTCATATAAACACAATTTTCTGCATCTGTCTTCTGAGGATGGTTCGGATGCACTGCGTGAGCATTGTCCGCACTTACCATAAAGCTTCCCGAAACTGCACGATAGTAATCCTCTTCTGTCTTGCCAAGTGCTCCATTGATCCGGCGAAGCACATCATATAAGAAGGTGGAGCCGGCACCCTGCTTTGTCACAGAGCCCACTTCCTCGTTATCAAAACAAGCATAGACATTGACCGATTTCTCATGATAGCCACTTAAAAAACCTTTTAATGTTGCAAAAGCACACTGCATATCATCCAGATGAGGAGAGGAGATAAACTCCTCCTTTGCTCCCCATACAGTTCCTTCTGCCCGGTTATAAAGATAGAGATCTTTTCCGTAAATATCTTCTTTTGATACGCCAAGCTCGTCAGCGATCAGTTGATCAAAGTCTTCCTTTGATACGTCATTCGTACCAAAAAGCGGAAGCATATCCACCTGTTTATTATAGGCATATCCATCATTTACCTGACGGTTCATATGAATCGCCAGACTTGGAATCATAATTAAATCTCTATCCACATTCAGAAGACGTGTTTCCAGATGTTCTCCTACTTTTACCATCACTCTTCCGGCTACAGAAAGAGGTCTATCGAACCATGTCGAACAAAGCATTCCTCCATAACCTTCCGTATTTAACTGAATATATTTTCCTTTTACATCAAGACCGGCTTTCTCTTTAATCTTGAATGTTGGGAAGTCACTGTGAGATGCTGCAATATGAAAACTATAATCTGTAAGCTCTCTTCCTATATGAAATGCAATAATACTGGTATCATTGCGTTTCACGAAATACTTTCCTTCCGGTTTGATATCCCATATGTCTTTCTCGAAAAGTTCCGTATATCCATCTTCCTCCAGCATCTGTCCAAGATTATAGACTGCATGAAAAGAGGATGGGCTTTTGTGTAAAAATGTCAGTAATTCCCTGGATAATTCTCTGCTCATAACTTAAGCTCCTTTTTTTGCTCGCTCTCTCTTTGCAAGGAATGGCATGATCACGCCAAGTGCTGTTAACACGATCGGAGTAATGATATTTAATGCCATTGTAAAGATATCATCCGAATACATACCAAACAGGCAACATGCTGCTGTCAAAATAAAGCACCATGCACCGAAAATCTTCGCAACTGCCTGATTCTTAGTAAAACGATATTCTGCCGGAATCTTATCATAAGCTTTACGAAGTGCAAGATATGCTACGAATACCCACAAATAACGAAGAGGCATACATACAGAATTCAGTTTTGTAAGCTGTGCAAGAACAGCTGCTGCCCCCGGTACAAATGACTGGATAAGAATAATACTTCCTGATAATACAATAACCAGTTTAATACCATTTGTGTAAGCGCCGTATTTGTTCTGTTTTAATAATGCACTTGGAACAAATTCTTTAGACTGCTCGTTGTCTAACAGCATACGAAGCGGAGCATCAATGCTGACAACAAGTACTGCAAACTGACCGATCATGTTACAGAGCGCATATAATACTAATAATGTATCTCCGATACCATAATAATTTCCAAGCTTCTGGAATGCCCAATAAGCACCATTTGCTACATAAGAGTTAAATGTATCAGGATCTGCATTAATCACAGCCGGATCAAACATCATACCCATTGCAACGGTTCCGAGGATCGCACATACAACAACCATGATAGCCATTGCAATAACACCCTTCGGAAATCCTTTAGAAGGATCTTTCACTTTATTAACGTATGGAGATATTTTCTCCACACCACCTACTGCAAATACTAAAATTGACAAAGAAGTTAAATAATTAAAGTTAAACTGTGGAACTACATTTTTGATGCTGAAATCAAGCGCCACATAGCCGCCATCCGGATTGATAGCCGGAGCAGCGATCATCATAACAATATACAGAATTGACATAATAAACATACTTGTTCCTGCAATAGATGCCAATTTCTTTAACGGATTCATACCACGGCTTGCGACCCAGCAGAAAAATAAAAATACTGCCAATGTTGCAAGTTGTACATAATGTGTCGGGAAAGTATCATAAGTCTCTGCATTACGGAATACTGCCCAGCTAAGTGCCTTTAATCCGCCGCTTCCCTTACTTGCAATATATGTAATATGACATGCCCAGTAAGTCCATCCTGCATAATAAGCAAGCTTTGGACCGATTGTATTATTGATCCATGAACTAACACCACCACCGGATGTCTTAAATGCAGAACCAAGTTCTCCTACCATCAATGCATACGGCACAAAATACAGCGCAAACATCAGTACCCAACTGAAGATTACCTGTGTACCATTAAAGTACATAAACCCATTTGCCACATTTCCGAATCCCCATACGCCTGAAAATGCGATAAATGCAAGGCTATACCAGGTCATCTTTTTTGAATTGTCCATTCTCTTTTCCTCCTAAATGACTGTTTTTATGATTGTAGATTGTCAACAATCTACTTTCTTTGTCAGAATAATAACATAGTTATTGATAGATTTCAACAAAAAAAAATGTCAACCACCTGAAATAGTCAACATTTTTACATATTATGGGAAATCAGGGAGAATATTTTCTTAAAAACTCTCCCTGATTGAAATATTTCTGTCACAGATTTCTACTCAACGGTAACAGATTTTGCAAGATTTCTCGGTTTATCCACATCGCAGCCTCTTCCGACCGCAATATAATATCCAAACAATTGGAGCGGAATAATTGCCAGGGAATTCGTGAAATATTTGTTTGTCTCCGGTATATATACAACGTAATCCGCAGCTTTTTCCACTTCCGTATTATCCTCACATGTAACCGCAAGAACGAAGGCTCCTCTTGTTCCTACCTCCACCATATTGCTGATCATCTTCTTATACAGATCTTTCTGCGTTAAAACAGATGCAACCAATGTTCCCTCTTCAATCAGCGAGATTGTTCCATGCTTTAATTCTCCGGCTGCGTATGCTTCTGAATGTATGTAAGAGATCTCTTTTAATTTCAATGATCCTTCCATAGAAATTGCATAATCAATTCCTCTTCCGATAAAAAATACATCCTTCGCGGCAAGATAACGATTGGCAAATCTTTGAATCTTTTCCTTATTGTTCAAAAGCATTTCCACTTGTGCCGGAAGCGCTTTCAAATCCTCGATCATGTCCTGTAGCTGCATATCATTTACAGTTCCTCTCACATTTCCGAACTTCATTGCAAGAAGATAAAGGGCAATCAGCTGTGCAGAATATGCTTTCGTTGTAGCTACTGCAATCTCCGGTCCTGCCCATGTATACATCACATTATCTGCTTCTCTTGCAATGGAACTTCCAACTACATTTACAATACCGAGAACCTTCGCACCTCTTTTCTTAGACTCACGAAGTGCTGCAAGTGTATCTGCCGTCTCACCGGATTGACTGATTACAACGACAAGTGTTCCTTCCTCCAAAATCGGATCTCTGTAACGAAATTCTGACGCCACATCAACCTCTACCGGAATTCTCGCCAGTCCTTCAAAAACGTATTTGCTTGTAACCCCTGTATGATAAGCAGAACCACACGCCACGATCATAATTTTCTTAATAGCCTTAATCTCTTCGTCTGTCATCCCCAGTTCTTCAATCACTATTTTCCCGTCTCGTATTCTTGGCGCAAATGTATCGGTGATTGCTTTTGGCTGCTCATACATTTCTTTTAGCATGAAATGTTCAAATCCACCTTTTTCAGCCGCATTTACATCCCAGTCAATGTGTACCGCTTCTTTCTCTAAAGCTTCTTCGTCAACATTGAAAAACTCCATAGAATCTTCGGTCATACGTACAATCTCTTCATTTTCAATAAAAATAACATCTCTTGTATATTTTAATACTGCTGGTACGTCAGAAGCGATAATATTTCCGTCTTTTGTTTCTCCTACAATGAGCGGACTGTCTTTGCGGACTGCATACAATTCTTCCGGATGTTCTTTGAAAATAATTCCGAGCGCATAAGAACCCTCCATTCTATGCATTACTTTCGTGATTGCCTGTAACGGATTTCCATGATAATAATAATCTAATAAATGAGCAATAACCTCTGTGTCCGTTTCCGACACAAATTCGTAACCGTGCTTTTCCAATTTTTTTCTTAATTTCAAGTAATTCTCGATAATACCATTATGTACAACAACAATACTTTTATCTTTATTAAAATGCGGATGCGCATTCACATCTGAAGGTGATCCATGGGTTGCCCATCTTGTATGTCCGATACCTATCGTTCCTTTTATTGTTTCACCGTCATGCGTCAATTCATTTAATACTTTGAGTCTTCCTTTGGATTTGACCATATCAATGGATGTTCCATTATAAATAGCAATTCCGGCTGAATCATAGCCTCTATATTCCAACTTAGACAAACCATCTAATAAGATTGGAGCTGCCTGCTGCGTTCCGATATATCCTACAATTCCACACATCTTCTAAATACCTCCTTCATGTTTGTACAAAAGTGGATGATTTTTGCACTATAGTTTCGTATTATAGCAGAATGACTGAAATTTGTCAAAGTGCATATTTAATTAATTAAATTTCTATACGCAAAAAAATGGTACAAATCATATTGATTTATACCATTCATTTTCATGAGCGTGCGGGGATTCGAACCCCGGACAACTTGATTAAAAGTCAAGTGC
>OGPN01000482.1_pt1 | contig 28313 bp, 24 predicted proteins | sample 1552941 | NCBI WGS metagenome assembly OGPN01 (sample SAMEA2580220, study PRJEB22360) | human gut metagenome | biome: human gut; feature: human-associated habitat; material: faeces | place: Denmark | collected 2008/2010
TCAGGCCTCTGCCATAGTACCGGCGGGGTCAGGTGACCCCGCCCTACCAGAAAATTGCAAGTTCATCACAAATATTTTATGTGTCCATCCAGCCATCCCCGAAAATCATATATAATCCACAGACAGCCACGAACCTAATCTTATGCCTCCATCCTACCTCCAATTCCTCATTCCTAATTCCTAATTTCGCATTCGCCCAAACTCCTAACTCCTAACTAACTCATCCTCTTCCCCAAGGCTGCTTCCTTCCCCGCTCGGCATCTCCGGCTCATGGCACGCCGGCAGCGTGTTGGGCACGGGCAGCGGTGCAGGGGTAGCGGTGGGGATGCGTACCGTGTATTCCAAAAATCCATCCGCTTGCTCACAGCTGGTCACGGCGGGAATGCCCCGCTGGGTCATCAGGTCAACCGCGTGCTGTAAGGTGTTTACAAACAGCCGCACATCCCCCACCATCGGCACCGTGCTGCGGCAAGGGCCGGGGGTGTCTTTGGGGGCAGCCAGCATGGCGTCCACCAGACGGTCGGCTTCCCGCACACTCAGCTTGTCCCGTGCGATCTTTTCCAGCGCGGCGGTGCGGCGGCTTTCCGGCAGGCGCAGTACAGCGCGGGCGTGGCGCTCGGTCAGACCGGCAGCGGTGCAGAGCTGCTGCTGAGCGGTGGTCAGGGTAAGTAAGCGCAGCTTGTTGGCCAGCGCGGGCTGGCTTAACCCCAGGCGGCGTGCAGCTTCGGCCTGGGTGCAGTTCCAAAGCCGGATCACCTCCCGGATGCCCCTTGCCGCATCAAAGGCATCCAGTTGGGCGCGCTGTAAATTTTCCAGCAGCCCCAGCGCAGCGGTTTCGCTGTCGTCAAAGTCCTGAATGATGGCCGGGATGCGTTCCAGCTTCGCCAGGCGGCAGGCCCGCAGCCGCCGCTCCCCTGCCACAAGCTGGTACTTGTGGTAGCCTGTCTTGCGCACGCTGATGGGCTGCAGCAGCCCGTTCTGTAAAATGCTGACAGCCAGCGCCGCAATCTCGGTTTCATCAAAGGCGGTGCGTGCCTGGAACGGCGATGGCTCGATCTGCTCCACCGGCAGTAAAACAATTTTGCCGGGTTTCTGATTGGCGGCTTTTTTATCCGGTTTGGACATATGGCTTCTCCCTCCCCCGCACAGGCAATAAAAAAGCCTGTGCTTGCCTTTTATCAAAAGCATAGCACAGGCCAAACCGGTTAGAAAGAAAATTCGTTCGCCGCAATTCGAGGTAAAACCCGGAGTTTTGTTAAATTAAAGAGGCTTTTTTGCAATTTTTCCGCCGTTGCGGGGGTAAGCTGTCGGCGTTTGCGAAATCTTTTTGCAAACCACCAGCCGCCGCTCGCTGCCGTCCGGCAGGGTGAACGCGCGGGTATCGCCGTAGGCACCGCCCAGCTTTTTCAGGGCGGCAGCGGAACCGCCCAACTCAGCATCCGCATCAGGGCCTTTCATTGCAATGAACACTCCGCCAACCCGCACAAGCGGCAGGCAGTATTCGCACAGCACCGGCAGGGCGGCTACCGCACGGGCGCTGGCGACATCAAACTGTTCACGCCAGATTTTGCGAGCGGCTTCCTCTGCACGCTCCTTGGCGAACTCTACCCCCGTCAGGCCAAGTTCCCCGCACAGGTACTTCAAAAAGTCCACCCGCTTGCCGGTGGGCTCCATCAGGGTCAGCTGCAAATCCGGCTTGAAAATTTTTGCCACCACACCGGGGAACCCTGCCCCGGTGCCAACGTCCACCAGTTTGCCGGTTACTTCCGGCTGGGCGGCAAACAGCAGGCTGTCCGCAAAGTGGCGGTCCTCAATGCCCTCCGGGCTGGTGATGGCCGTCAGGTTCACCTTCTGGTTGTAATCCACCAGAATTTCCGCATAGCGGTCCAGCAGGTCCAGCTGGGCACCGCTCAGCACAATGTTCCACGTGGAACATTTTTGTGCAAGGCGTTCTTTATCGATCATATAAGCTCCTTTATAAAAATAATAAATAATAATGAATAAAGAACAATGTCGGTGCGCCGCCCGCAGCGGCGCAAATAAAATAGGTTGGCTGCGATGGAGCGACCATGATTTTTTCCGGAACAGCTGACTTAATTAAAATGTGATGCCGTGGGCATCACACAACAATTATTCATTATTCTCTATTCTTTTTTAATTTAAAATGAGTATCCCGCCCCTTATTCTGCCGCAGTCTTCCCTGCTTTCATCAGGGCAATGCTCAGCTGGGCCAGGTCGCTGGGGCTTACACCAGGAATGCGTCCGGCCTGTGCCAGCGTGCGGGGGCGAATCTTCGCCAGCTTTTCGCGGGCTTCCAGCGTCACGGTTTCCAGCGGGGCGTAATCAAAGTCATCGGGAATCACCACATTTTCGTGGCGCTGTACCTCGTGGATAGCGCGCTGCTCACGGGCAATATAACCGGCATAGCGGATCTCGGTTTCAATGCGCAAGGCCATGGCAGCACTCACATCCTGCCCGCGGCCAATCACCTTGGCCAGCAGCTCATAGTGTACGCCGGGCCGCTTGAGCAGTTCCGCCGCCGTGCCGCCGGATTCACCCAGCGTTTCCAGCACTTCCGGCGGGGCAACGGTGCGCAGCTCCGCCAGCGGTACTTTGGTGGTTTCCAGCCGGTGCAGCTCGGCCTTTTTCACTTCCATGTCGTGGGTGAACGCCGCCCAGCGGGTGTCGTCCACAAGGCCGTATTCCCGGCCAATGGGGGTCAGGCGCTCATCGGCGTTGTCCTGCCGCAGGCTCAGGCGGTACTCGCTGCGGCTGGTCATCATGCGGTAGGGGTCCATCACGCCCTTGGTTACTAGGTCGTCCACCAGCGTGCCAAGATAGGAAGTATGCCGTGCCAGCACCAGCTCGCTCTTGCCCAGAGCCTGGCGGGCGGCGTTCAGGCCGGCCAGCAGGCCCTGCGCGGCGGCTTCCTCATAGCCAGAAGTTCCGTTGAACTGCCCTGCCCCGTACATGCCGCCGATCACTTTGCTTTCCAGCGTGGGCAGCATGCTGGTGGGGTCCACACAGTCATACTCGATGGCATAAGCCGGGCGCATGATCTCCAGGTTCTCAAACCCCTTGATGGTGCGGTACATGGCATTCTGCACGGCTTCCGGCAGGGAGGAACTCATCCCCTGCAGGTACATCTCCTCGGTGTCCTCGCCGCAGGGCTCCACAAACACCGGGTGGCGTTCCTTGCCCTTAAAGCGCACCACCTTATCTTCAATCGAAGGGCAGTACCGCGGGCCGACACCCTGAATGTCCCCGCCGTACAGCGGCGAGCGGCTCAGATTGTCCAGGATGACCTTGTGGGTCTCCGGGTTGGTGTAAGCAATGTAGCAGTCCACCTTGTTGTGCATCGGCTTGTGGGTCATAAAGCTGAACGGCTGCAGCAGTTCGTCCGGGTCGCCGGGCTGGCAGTCCAGCTTGCTGAAGTCAATGCTGCGGCGGTGTACGCGGGCCGGGGTGCCGGTCTTGAAGCGGCGCAGCGGCACACCGTGGGCCGTCAGATCCTTGGTCAGCGCGGTGGCCGCATGGGTGCCGTCCGGGCCGCCGTCATAGTGGGCTTCGCCCACAAAAATGCGCCCGCCCAGCGCTGTGCCGGTGGCAATCACAACGCACTTGCAGCTGTAATAGCCGCCCAGTGCCGTTACCACCCCGCACACATGGCCGTTCTGCACATCCAGCCGCACGATCTCCGCCTGGTGAATTTCCAGGTTGGGGGTCAGCTCCAGCGCGTGCTTCATCCACATGTGGTAGCGCTTGCGGTCAGTCTGTACGCGCAGGCTGTGTACCGCGGGGCCTTTGCCGCGGTTCAGCATCCGGCTCTGCAAAAAGGTGGCGTCCGCCGCAATGCCCATCAGACCGCCCAGCGCATCGATCTCCCGCACCAGATGCCCCTTGGCTGTGCCGCCAATGGACGGGTTGCAGGGCATGTTGCCGATAAAATCCAATGTCAACGTAAAGATCGCCGTCTTGGCACCAAGCATGGCTGCCGCATGGGCAGCTTCAATTCCGGCGTGTCCGGCACCCACCACGACCACATCATAATTTCCCAAAAAATCCATAATCTCTATGCCTCAAATCAAAACTCTTTGATGGAAGAAATTTTCGTCACTTCATTGTATCACAGCCGCGCCCGGAACACAATAAAAGAGCGCCTGCCCCGCAGAAAATAGCGGGTAAACAGGCGCTCTTGAAACGCAGAAGAACAGGTGGGTTATTTGCCCACACAGAAGGTAGAAAACACTTCGTCAATGGTAGCTTCGGTGGCATCCTCACCGGTCAGGCGGGCAAGGGCACGCTGCGCATCGCTGATGCACACCCCGGCAGCATCCAGCCCAAAGCCGTCCTCCTGGCTGTTCAGGGCTTCGGCCAGGGCATCGCGGGCTTCCTTGGCGGCGCTCAGCTGGCGGGCGCTGCACAGCGCGGCAGCGTTGGGGTCCAGGTTGGCGGTGCCCAGCAGTTGGGCGACCGCCTGACACAAAGGCTGCAGGCTGGCGGCGTCCCGCGCGGTCAGCGGAATGATGGCCTTGAAGTAAGGCGCTAACTGCTGCTGTGCGGCAGTGAATGCTTCCCCCTGCCCGGCCAGATCCTGCTTGTTCAGGATGGCCAGCGCAGGGCGGCCCTGGCAGCGGCGTGCAATTTCCAGGTCTTCCTCATTCAGCGGGGCGGCCAGGTCGAACACGGCCAGCACCAGCCCGGCTTCCTCCAGCTTTTTCCAGCTGCGGCGGATGCCCTCGGCTTCCACAGCATCGCCGTGTTCCCCCACATCCCGCACACCGGCGGTGTCAAACAGGTTCAGCCGGATGCCGGTATCCCCCAGCATCACGGCCTGCTCCAGCACATCGCGGGTGGTGCCCGCAATGGGGGTCACAATGGCGCGGTCAAACCCGGCCAGCAGGTTCAGCAGGGTGCTTTTGCCCACATTGGGGCGGCCCAGCAGCACACAGTCCACCCCGCGGCGCAAAACCGCCCCGGCCCCGTACCCGGCAATCAGCTGGTCCAGCGTGTCCTTCTGCTCGCTCAGTGTGGCGATCAGCTCTGCCTGCGATACCTCCGGCACATCCTCCTCCGGGTAGTCGATCCAGGCGGTCAGGTGGGCAGCCAGCGTTTGCAAAGCGGCCTGGATGCCCGCAATGCGCCGTGCCAGCGCGCCGTCCAAAGCGGACTTTGCCAGCGCTGCCCCCTGCCGCCCTTCGGCGGAGATGATCTCCATCACGGCTTCGGCCTGGGTCAGGCTCATGCGGCCGTTTTCCAGTGCGCGGCGGGTAAACTCGCCGGGGCCGGCGGGCGCAGCACCGGCCAGGTACAGCGCTTCCAGCAGGCCCTGGGCCATGGCGTTGCCGCCGTGGACTGAAAGCTCGATCACATCCTCACCAGTGTAGCTGTGCGGCGCGCGGAAAAACAGGGCGATGGTCTCATCCATCTCCTCACCCCGCAGATGGTAATGCCCCAGCATGGCGGTGTAGCCTTTGGCTTCCGCAACCCGCTTTGCCGGGTTGCGCGGGGTGAAGATCTCCCCCACCACCGCATATGCTTCCGGTCCGGATACCCGAACGACCGCAATGCCGCCTGCCCCCGGTGGGGTGGCAAGGGCGCAAATAGTAGAACTCATATCAATACCTCGAACTTATCTGTTGTTGGCTTTATGCCGGCCTTGGCTGTGTCAGCAGCGGTAACTCTCCCGCGGGCCAAGGTAGGATTCCGGCAGGGTGGTGCCGTCCGGCCAAAGCACGATCTTTTCCAGAATGATGGCCGGGCTGACCGCATAAAAGCGCAGTGTGTTGACCCCCGCATGGCACAGGATGACGGCCTCGGTCAGCTTTACATTGGCAAAGCCCTCGGCGTACCACTGTTCGCTGCCAAAGAACGGTCGGTTCTCCTCGTGCACGGTGTTTACAACCTGCACCGCTCCGCCATTGACCGAATAACCGATATACTGCTTTGGCTCAAAGGTGACCGGTGTGGTGGCGGACATATGGAACTGTACATGATACTCTCCGTCTTTTGTCGCAGCAAACGTATATTCCAGATAGGGGCGCTCTTCGCTGTTTTCAAAGTTGGCGGTAGCCGGGAACACTTTCAGCGCGGTGCCCAGGCGGCCATACGGCTTGAGCAGCGCAAAGCCGCCGCCGGGAACATCCCGCTTGACAGTGTAGTGCTGTGCTTCCATGGCAATGCAACCGTTGGCTTCCACAAAAGTTCCTTTGGGGTAACTGACCGGCGTATTGTCCACTTCCACAATGATGTTGGCCGCACCGGTCCCCTCCTGGATATGCTCATTCACCACAGCGAACTGTCCAGCCGCTTTGCCGGTGATCTGGCTGCGGTCAATCGTCAGGGTCACGCGCTGATTTTCGGCCACGGTGCCGCCGGTGCAGCTGAACTGCATCCAGGGGCAGTCGGTCTCAATGTGCCAGCTGATGGGGCACTTGCTGCCGCAGGCAACGTCAAACGCAACCTGGCTGACATCCGGCCGCAAAAAGTCCTGCCATCCCTGCGGCTTGCGGCCATTCCACCAAAAGCCGGTGGCGTACTCGGTATCTTCCACGCGGGATACGATCATCCGCGGCCGGTTGGCCGGGGTGATGTACATCCGGATGGGCAGCTTGTTGTCTTCGTCGTTCCAGTACACAAAGCCGATGTGCTCCGATAACCCGAACCCGTAATACTTGCCGCCGTCCACGGTGTGGTATTCGTTCACCAGCGCTTCGTCTGCTTCAATGCAGGCCTGCACTTCATCGGCCAGCCGGTTGGCGGCAACGCGGTTCTGTTTGGCGTACAGATGGTTGCGCCCGGTCAGGATCCACATCTTCATCAAATTGGCCGTGCCGCACGCCGGGAAGTAGATCAGCGAGATAAAAGCGCTCAGGTTCTCCTGCGGGCAGGCGGTTTTCAGCGCATCACATTCGGTAAGGATATGCTCAGAAATTTGCAGCACTTCCTCCGCCTCGCCGTAATGGGTCGGGTGGTAGGTGTTCTCCCCCATCTTCTCGTGCTTTCTGCGGGCCAGCAGGCGGGTGTAGTCGGTGATGATGCCCTCAATGCGGGGCAGGTCCGCCGGTGCAAAAGCCGCGCCAAAGTTGCGGCGCACCCACTGTGCGGTGTACCGGGTGGTAATGGCAGCATCCTGCCCGCCCCAGACGTCAATATCATAAGCCAGGTCCAGGAAGTAGGAAAGCCCGAACTCCTGTGTGCCAATATCACCGATGTTCGTTACCCAGATCTCCCGCACGCCGTATTCGTAAGCGGCAGTCATCTCCTCCCACACTTTGGGCAGGTAGGTGGCACCCACCCATTCAAATGAGTGGGGCCCGCCGTGCATGTCCATGTGGTAGTACATGCCGTACCCGCCGGGGTGGCTGCGCATTTCCGGGCTTGGCAGCGTGCGGGTGGAGCCGTGGTTGTTGTCGCTCAGCATCAGGGTCACGCCGTCCAGTTCCGGATCACCGATTAGGCCGGGCGTTTCCTTGCTGCCGTAAAAGAACTCTTCGGTTTCTGAGAAGAAAACGATCTGCCGCGGCACCTGCCTGACATCCGGGTTAATAATCTCCCGGATCAGCTGGTTCTGGGTTTTCAGCACATTGCGGATCAGTTGAATGTTCTCTTTCAGCGTGGCGTGCTGCATAATGGCAGTGTCATTTTCGCCGCGCATGCCAAGAGTGATGACGTTCTCAAAATCTTTGTTGCGGGTCAGGCCGTCGCGCCAAAAGCGGGTAATGCCTTCTGGATTGGCAATGTAATCCCAGGCATCGCCGTAAATGGAACCCCTGCCCCGCACCATGCTGTATTCCTGCCCACTGCGCATACAGGGTTCGTGGTGGGAGGTGCTCATCACCACACCCAGTTCGTCCGCCAGTACGGCGTTTTCCAGCCCAGGGCCGTCCAGGCTGAAATTGGAATTCCACATGGCAGGCCACAGGTAGTTGCCTTTCATGCGCAGCAGCAGCTCAAATACCGGCGCATAGCAGGCGGCGTTCATGCTGCCAAAATGGGTCTTGGCCCAGTTGCCAAAGGCGGGCCATTCATCGTTGATAAAAAAACCGCGGTACTTGACGGACGGCACCCTGGATACCATGTTCGCCCGATCATCCAATACCACACCCGTATTATATCATAGTGCGGCACGATATAATAGAACCGCCCACAAAACGGAAAAGAAAAAAGCCCGTGCACAACGCACGGGCAATCTTTCAACAAGAAAAACAAAACTTGTTTAAAACTTAATTTGATTTTTTGCGGCGGTGCAGAACCATGCCCAGCAGCTTTTCCACCATGGCAAACACCTCGCGGAAGTTCAGCAGGCAGATGGCAAAGGTCAGCACCGTGACCGGCAGCACCCAGTGCTCCAGCTTGAACAGCATGGCAATCTCCACAAAGATCAGCCCCAGGTTCAGCAGCATCCAGGCGGGGTGAAAGTCGATCTCCAGCAGCCCGTGGGTGGAGTAAGCACGCAGCAGGAAAACAATCAGCAGGGAGATGAAACTTGCCATCGTAACGCCCCACGGCCCAAACCAGCGGATGAACAAAAAGTTCAGAACCAGATTAACCACGGCACCTACCAACATGGTGTAGAACGAACTGGTGGACCGCTTGTATACCACATACACGCTGTTCAGGAAGTTGTTCAGGCAGGTGCACATGGAAGCCAGTGTCAGGAACGGCACAAACTGCCAGCCAAGGAAGTAATCCTCGCGGAAAACGTGCATCATGGGCTGGCACAGCCAGATGACGCCCGCCACACAGCAGAACATGACCGCCGCATATACCCGGAACACCTTGCTGAAGAACGCCGAACGCTCGGATTCCTCTGTCACAGCCGAAAGCTGCCATGCCTCATAAAAAATCTGCCCCACAATGGTAATGATCTGCGGCAGATAATACCCGGCTTTCAGCAGGCCCACCCACCAGGTGCTGCTTTTGCCGTCAATGCCGTCACACATGCCCTGTACATAGAACAGGTCCGAAGCGTTGATGATCCAAAAGCTGATGGAAGCCGGGATCATGGGGATGCAATAACGCAGCATGTCCTTCCAAAGGGCTTTGTTGAACTTTTTGAAACTGAAATACTGGTGGCAGTGCCCGGCAATAAAAACAAAGATTGCCGAAAGCGCATCCGAACAGGCCATGGCAAGCAGGTAGCCGTTCGCGCCCAGATCCAGCACATCCAGGAACAGATAATAGAACCCAAGCAGCGTGGCGGAAGTCAAAACGCCATCCACCGCAACCAGACGGTTCAGCATGCGGGAACGGATGAACTGGGTGCAGAGCGTGCGCAGGCAGCTCATCAATACACAGGCGTAAATCAGAACCAGATAATCCGCCGCATTGGGGATCAGCCGCACCAGCGGCCAGCAGACTGCCATTAAGGCAAAGCCCAGCAGGATGGTGGCAAGGCCGTTCATGAATACGCTGGATTTATCCACCTTGCGGTCCAGGCCAAACCGGATCACCGCAAAGCTGACGCCCAGGCTGACCACCGGAATCAGCAGGTTGGCCACCGACTGCATCAGGCTGGTTACACCCATCACATCCGGGCTGGCCAGCGCGTAACTCAGGTATGGCTGAATAATCAGGCTGATGATTTTGGAGCCAAAGTTGGAAATGGCAAACAGGATGGTGTTGTTCACCAGCGTGGAGTAGCGTTTGGAATCTGACAAAGTGCAGATCGCCTCCTCGATATTAAATTTTGAAATAAATGAAAGAATAATGGCGGCTCAAAATAAATGAATGGGTACTTATCAGTAAGGTGCGGGGAATCTTCCCGGAACACAAGACACTGGCGCCCTGCCCCACAAAACTCTTTAATTCACGGCATCCCAAATAAGGAGAATGGAAAATAATAAAAGGTACCTATCTCCCTTTCAGCAGCGCCTGCCGTGCCTTATAGTCCGGCATCACCCTGGCCACGGCGGCCCAGAAAGCCGGGCTGTGGTTGGGGTGGGCAAAGTGGCAAAACTCGTGTACCACCACATACTCCTGCGCGGGCAGCGGCATCACACACAGCCGCAGGGCAAAACACAGCGTTCCTGTTTTTAGGGAGCAGCTCCCCCACCGGGTGCTCATGTCCCGCACCGCTATGCGGGGCATTTCTCCGCGCGGGCAGGTGGCGGCAAACAGCGGGTAATACTGCGCACATAGTGCCTGCATCTGGTGCAGGGCGATGGCTTTGCTCGGCAGCGGCGGTTCGGCGGCACGGTTTGCCATGTGGACCGCCATCCGGCCCTGCGCCGCGGCAACCCATCCGGCATGCGCCGCCACAAAAGCGTCCACACTGCTCAAGGGTACCCGGCGCGGCGCGCTGACGGCTACACTGCCATCCGTGCGGACCCGTATGTTCAGGTTGCGCACCCGACGGCGCGTCAATTCATATTCGACCCCGCCCGCAATGCGGCGCTGTGGGTCTGGCTGGTTCATCTGCCCACCTCCCGACTTAGGGCAACACCGCATAATTCTAAGTGCCGATACGGCGAGCGAGGTGCGGCAGATGCTAAGCCAAAAGCGCAGATAATACTGGATGTCTTATCGAGCATTTTGGCAACGCAGATGCCGTGCCGCAGCCGTCGGAGCGGTGCTTAAGCCGTAAGGCGGGAATTGTGCGGTATTGCCTTAGCTGTTAAGGTGTACCTGATACCCCCAAAAACAGCTGCCCCCATTGTACGCTATTTTGTCGCAAAAGGAAAGTGAAAACTTGACCTTGCGTGCAGCGGTGCAGCACGGCTGCTGCACTGACTGCCAAAATTTTCGCAAAATCGTCTATTGTAGCCATTGGCAGGGTATGCTATAATACCAATAACGACAGTTTTTTGAACTTTACCCACGCAGACTCTGTACATACTGCCGGGGCGTGGTGCCGTATTCCGCGCGGAACGCGCGGTAAAAGTTGGCGTAATCCCCAAACCCGCAGTAGGTGCAGACTTCACTGGGGGCAAGCCCGCCGGCCAAAAGCTGCTTGGCGTTCAGCAGCCGCTTTTGCAGGATATACCGGTGCACCGTGGTGCCCACCTGCGCTTCAAACTTGCGCAGCAAATGGTACTTGCTGATAAAAAAGCGCTCTGCCAGCGCATCCAGCGTCAGGGCTTCGCTGTAGTGCTCGTTGATGTAGCTCAATACCCCGTCCACCACCCGGTCAGACGCCATATCGGCCGAAAGCGCGCTCTGCATGCTGCGGTCCGCCGCGCTCTGATTGATGGCAACCATCAGCTCCACCAGGCTGCAAACGGCCAGCAGGTCGCTGCCATAACTTTCCTGCATGTGCAGGCTGCGCAGCTTGTCCAGCTCACGGCGCATCTCGGCGCTGCGGGGGCCGGGCAGGCGCAGCAGATTGGTATGGCCGGGCACCGTGGTGTCAAAGCAGCGGGTCAGGCTGGTGTGCGGGCTGGAAAGGGATTCCAGATACCCGCGGTCCACCCACAGCACAATGCGCTCGTAAGGTTCATCATTGCTGTCAACCCGCGCTTGGTGCAGCTCCAGCGGGCTGATCAGCATCAGATCCCCCGCGCGCATGTGGAAGATGCGGTTTTCGACCGTATAAGATACACTGCCGCGCAAAAGCATGTAGATTTCATAAAAATCGTGGTGGTGCAGCTCCACTTCATCCATGTAGCGGTAGCGGTAAATTTCAAAATCCCGGCGGATCATGGTCTGCCGCCGTGTAAAGGGTTGAAAGCTGTTTTCTGCCATAATCCTGTCATCTCTCTTTCCACTTTCATAGTACCGCAATTTTTGCAATCTTTCAAGCAATTACGCCAATTTAATTTGCAAAAAATAAGGGTTATACTTATCCACGGTTTGAATGAACAACACCGGCCGGGCTGCAAAGCAAGGCCACCGAAGATATCACAAAACAAAATCTGAAGGAGTGTTTCGCCATGAAAATGAACGCTGCATCCATCAAGAACCAGAAGGCTGAATGGGAAGCCCTGGGCGTTAAGCTGCCCGCCTTTGACCATGACGCTATGACTGCCAAAACCAAGGAGCATCCGGTTTGGGTCCACTTTGGCGCAGGCAACATCTTCCGCGGCTTTATCGCAGCTCTCCAGCAGCGCCTGCTGAACGAAGGTCTGCAGGACCGCGGCATCATTGCAGCCGATACCTTTGACTATGACATCATTGATAAGATCTACACCCCGTTCGACAATCTGACCATGATGGTCACCCTGAACCCGGATGGCTCCACCAGCCGCGAGATCATCGGTTCTGTTGCCGAGGGCCTGCGCGCTGATTCTTCTGACGCTGCCATGATGGCACGCTTCAAGGAGATCTTCACCGATCCCGGCCTGCAGATGATCTCCTTCACCATCACCGAGAAGGGCTATGCCCTGTACCGTCCCGATGGCAGCCTGATGCCCGTTGTGCAGGCTGATATCGACGAAGGTCCGGCACACGCACGCCACGCCATGAGCATGGTCGCTGCCCTGCTGTTTGAGCGTTTCCAGGCTGGTGCCGCCCCGCTGGCTGTTGTCAGCATGGACAACTGCTCCCACAACGGCGAAAAGCTGCAGTCCAGCGTGATGACCGTTGCCAAGGCATGGGCTGAAAAGGGCTATGTCGGCCAGGACTTCATCGCTTACCTGGAAGACGAGAGCAAGATCGCATTCCCCTGGTCCATGATCGACAAGATCACCCCGCGCCCCCACAAGATCGTGGAAGAGCAGCTGGTCAAGGATAACATCGAGGATATGGAGCCCATCGTTACCAGCAAGAACACTTTCATTGCTGCCTTTGTCAACGCAGAGCGCCCGCAGTACCTGGTTGTTGAGGACAAGTTCCCCAATGGCCGTCCCCCGCTGGAAAAGGCCGGCGTCTATATGACCGACCGTGACACCGTCAACAAGACCGAGCGCATGAAGGTCACCACCTGCCTGAACCCGCTGCACACCGCCATGAGCGTTTACGGCTGCATGCTGGGCTACACCCTGATCTGCGACGAGATGAAGGATGCCGATGTCGTTGCCCTCATCAAGCGCCTGGGCTATGTTGAAGGCCTGCCCGTTGTGGTCAACCCCGGCATCCTGGAGCCCAAGGCATTCATCGATGAAGTTGTTGAGCAGCGCCTGCCCAACCCGTTCATGCCGGACGCCCCGCAGCGTATCGCTACCGATACTTCCCAGAAGGTCGGCATCCGCTTTGGCGAGACCATCAAGAGCTATGTTGCTGAAGGCCGCGACCTGAACACCCTGGTGTCCATCCCGCTGGCCATTGCTGGCTGGCTGCGTTACCTGCTGGCTGTTGATGACAACGGCAACGCATTTGAAGTTTCTGCAGACCCCCTGAAGGATGACCTGCAGGCTAAGCTGGCTACCATCAAGTTCGGTGCTCCCGACAGCTGCACCGACCAGCTGGACAGCATCCTGAGCAATGCTTCCATCTTTGGCTCTGACCTGACCAAGACCGTTCTGGCCGACAAGGTCAAGGCTTACTTCAAGGCTGAGATCGCAGGCCCCGGCGCTGTCCGCAAGACCCTGCACGACGCTGTCAACGCTTAATGAAGGCGTAACCAAAAGGCATTCCGGGGAAACCCCGTATTGACTCGGAATCCAAGATTGCCCCAGATAAACAACAATCAAGGAGGAACACACTTATGCCTATGCAAATGGGTTGGCGCTGGTATGGTGAGGACAACGACCCCATCACCCTCAGCGACATCAAGCAGATCCCCGGCGTTACCAGCATTGTTTGGGCTCTGCACCACAAAATGCCCGGTGAGATTTGGGAAGAGAACGAGATCAAGGAAGTCATGGATCAGATCCACGCTTACGGCTTCAACGGCGACGTTGTTGAATCTGTGAACGTCCATGACGATATCAAGATCGGCCTGCCTACCCGCGACCAGTATATCGAAAACTACAAGCAGTGCATCCGCAACCTGTCCAAGTTTGGCGTTAAGGTTATCTGCTATAACTTCATGCCTATCTTTGACTGGACCCGCACTGACTTGTTCCACCCTGTCGGTGATGGCTCCACCGCCCTGTTCTATCAGAAGGATATGATCAAGGACGATTACAAGGCTATGGCCAAGTATATCCTGGACTTCACCGAGAAGTACCACATGACCTTCCCCGGCTGGGAGCCGGAGCGTATGGCTAAGCTGGACGAGCTGTTTAAGGCCTATGCCCCTGTCACCAAGGAGAAGCTGTGGGAGAATCTGAAGTACTTCCTGGAAGCCCTCATGCCCACCTGCCGCGAGTGCGACATCAAGATGGCCATCCATATGGACGATCCCCCATGGGATATCTTCGGCCTGCCCCGCCTGCTGGTGGACGCCGAGAGCATCGACCGCTTCCTGTCCATGGTGGATGATCCGTACAACTGCCTGACTCTGTGCTCCGGCAGCCTGAACGCCAACCCCAACAACAATGTTGCCGAGATCGTCCGCAAGCACTGCGACCGCATCGCTTTCGCTCACATCCGCAACATCCATCACTTTGATAACGGTGACTTCTCTGAGGCTGCCCACCGCGATTGCTGCGGTGAGACCGGCATCATCGAGATCCTGCGCGCTTACCACGACAACGGCTTTGAGGGCTATATCCGCCCCGACCACGGCCGTCAGCTGTGGGAGGAAGGCCCCGGCAACTGCCGCCCCGGCTACGGCAAGTATGACCGTGCCCTCGGCATCCAGTATATGCTCGGCGTCTGGGATCTGCTCGACCGCCTGGATGAAGAGAAGAATAAGTAATTTCTGACCTTTTCAGCTTTTCTGGCCCGCACCCGTATGGGTGCGGGCTTTTTGTTTTGCCGTAAAAATCAGCCGTAATCTGGCGCGCTCCCCGTAGGGGGCGCACATCGTGCGCCCGCCAACCGGAAAAGAGATGGCGGCCCTTTGGGATTGTACCGGACAAGGGCCTGCAATAAATCCTATTATGGCATAATGCGGCAATGGCCCGGAACGGTCAAAACCGTTCCCTACAGAGCTTTTTATCACGCGTTGCAAACCCACAACTGTCCTGTAGGGCGGGGTGCCCTCACCCCGCCGCGGAGAAACCTTTGCCGGCTGTGATAAACACTGCAAATAATTTGTAGGGGACGATGCTCGCATCGTCCCGCTAACCTAAAAAGAGCTGCATCCCCTTTTCAATTTTGTATCGCCTTGCTTAGGGCAACACCGCACAATTCCCGCCTTACGGCTTAAGCACCGCTTCGGCGACTGCGGCACGGCATCTGCGTTGCCAAAATGCTCGATAATACAAAAAGTATTATCTGCGCTTTTGGCTTAGCAGCTGTCGCACCTCGCTCGCCGTATCGGCACTTAGAATTATGCGGTATTGCCTTAGATACTGCCGTAATTTTTGCCCAACCCGCGAACCTCCAAACTTTGAGCTTTTTCAATGAAACTCAAAATTTTGGATTTATCCTGCTTTATTGCAGCACTCGCTGCGCACACAAGTTTTTTGGGGCTGAAATGCGCCTGCTGCGACCCGGCATGGGTACGCAGTATCAGGAAATGGAAAGCATACCGGCAAAGGACATGATACCGAACCAGAGCAGGAATGCGGCAAACATAAAGAAGCACATCCCACCCAAAACAGGCTTTCGCGGCTTGTTTTCGGTAATACGGTCGGGCCGAGTGGGATCGTAATAACCGACCACCTGCCGTCCCAGTTCCCGCTTGCCGGAAACGGTCTGACGGCTTGCGTACCGGTAGGTTTTGCCGCTCACGGTGTACTCATAGGTTGGAAGATAGACTGTCTCCCGGCGCAGCTGTTCGCTGCCGTCCTCCTGCTGCTCCCACCTTTCATTGACCGATTCCTCGATCCATACCACCTTCATCATCGTGGTGCCTGTGTACCGCCGCACAGTATCCTCGTATTCCTTCCGTGCGCCTTTCCGCTGGCGCACCCCGAGCCATGCCATCGACACAGCCCCGAGAATGAAGCCGATTCCCGCTGTGATATTCCGCGTAGATTCTATGGGGCACGCCACAAACGCTATCGAAAGAACGATACTGATAATGAGGATTCGATTCTTTTTCATACGACCTCCTTCACCCCTCTGCCGGTGCCTTTCATGTCACAATGCAGGCGGCTGGTTTTGCACCGCATCCACAAAGAGAAGGGTCAGACCGATATACAGGATGCAGGCCAGCGCCAGCAGCACACAGATACTGATACCGAGAATGCGCGCGGTTTTGTTTCTGCGCAGATATTTACGGCACAACACGATGCCGATAACCGCCAATGCCAATAGCACCACAGCAAGCCAAAGCGGCATATTGCCCACCTCCTTTACGCGCCGCGGAACACATCGATCATATTCGTAAACCACGTCAGCTCACAGGTAAAGCGCCGGCGCAGCTGTGCCGGGTCCTCCCGACCCTTGCCGACGTCAAAAAAGCCGTGCCCGCTGTGAACCGCAAGATACAGTCTGCCGTCACGGTTGAGGTTTACGGCAAATTTGCCGAAGGAGGAATCCGCCAGCGCCAGAATTTTCTCTGCGCAGTCGGGCGTCAGAATGTGCAGGGCTGCGGCTTCATCATCGCTGCTTACATTAAAACGCTTATCGAAGGCCTCGTTTCCTGTCCGGATGGTTTTGCTGCCGAACAGTTTATCCATCCGTTCTCTTGGCCAGATGGTCAGCCAGGTCGGGAATTCGCGGTTCAGCTCGCACAGCATCCACTGCCCGGTATAGACCTCGCGCTCGTTTTTCTCCCACTGACCGGTTTCCTCGCGCTGAAACTCGTTCACCTCCGTCAGCCTGACGGTACACAATTCGGTGGTCAGCCCCTGATAGGTTCCGCGGATATACCCGCTGCCGCTGCAATAGGTGTGGCCGGGCAGAGGAATGTTTGTATCCTTCGCATCCAATATGTGCGGGGCGGGGTCCATCTGTATGTTGTCAAAGACTGTGCTTACAATATCCGGTGCCAGGGCATCGAAGGTCCGGCGGCCGGCCTGCTCCTTGGATTTTCCCTTTGCCGTCTGCCCCAGTGCGAGGATCACAACGCCCGCAATGATCAGTACAAGATTGCCGCCCTGCACGATACCCGCAAAGACGAGCACTCCGCCCAGCAGCGAAAGGAACGTTCCGCCCAATTTTCCGCCTTTACTCTTGCGGAGCTGCTGCGAAAGCTGTTCATCCGTCAGGTTTTTATTCTTTTCTTCCATATTCGTCTCCTATTCTGCCTTGCAGGTCAGGGCAGGGCTTGTCATCAAAAGATCCAGCAGCCGCCCCATGCCGGTCAGCGAGGCGGTGAACCACTTGCGAATGCCGTCGATGTCCCGCAGATCCAGCTCCTCTGGAACGCCCGCAAACACATACCGGGTGTTCAGGGCCAGCGTCAGATCGCCGTCACGAAGGATAAGGCCGCACAGCTTGGCACTGCGGGAAGATTCTTCCAGCTTCTGTACCAGGTCACGAAGCTGCGGCGTGACCTGATCGTCCGCCTCCCGGCCATCCGCCGTGTGAGCGGAAAAATGCTTTCGGAAGGCGGCAGGGTCGGTGATGTCGTCCTTCTTCCGCTCCTGGAACATGTCGTTCAGGGCGATGTCCAGCGCCGGGTCACAGATGTCCTTGCAGCGGACCACGATGCCGCGGAACAGCGTCTCGGTTCGGGTCATCCAGTTGTCGTTGTCGGGGCCGGACTTTTCCTCCACCGTGCGACGCAGCTCCACGTTGGCTGCGGAGAACCGCAGGCCCTTGTGCTCGCCCTCGTGGAAGTCCGTCACAGTACACTCCGTAAAGGAGACCGCCGACAGCTTTGCCGACTCCAGGTACGCCCAGTCGATGGGCAGCGTGGCCGGCTTCGGCTCCGGGCCGAAGGCTTTTGTCAGCTCCGCACGGAAGAACCCGCCCAGCTGCTGCTGCATCAGAGTTTTTTTCTTCGTTTGGGCGGGCTTGGCCACCAACAGGAACAATGCCACGCCGGGGAATACCAAAGCGCAGACAAAAAGGGGGTCATGCTGTATAAACATTGAAATACACCCGGCGATCACCAGTAAAACGCCCAGCGATATGCTGATGCTCTCCGTTTTCTGATAGCTTCCCAGCTTTTTTGACAGCTCCGCGTCTGTCATCTTCTCTGCGCTTTGCGCGTCAAGATTCTTGCTTGTTATTTCCATAGCCGTCCCCCTTAGTAACAAAGGCTGAAATACAGGCTGCTGTAAGGGTCGACCGCGTCGACGTCCATAATGGCAGCTTCGGGGGAAATACTGTCCAGCTGCATACGCTTGGCGGTATCCTTGTAGTTGTCCGGCTGCGCTTCGGCGGCAAAGACAAGGCCGTCGTAATCTTCGGGGATATAGACGGCGTAGCTCTTGGTAAAAACCTGCGCCCAGTCGCCGACATTGTACTGCCATTCGGTCGAGTAGGCGAATTCGATAAGGTAGCTGTTCCCCTGCCAGCTGACCGTATGAAGATAATAGTTGTCGCCTCGCTGGCTGTTGCCGTAGGCGGTTGAGGTAGTCAGCCACATGCCTGTGTAGAAATCGTACAGTTCGCTGTTGGTGTTGGTGATATACTGCCCGTCAAAATACGGAATGGCGCTGTCGGGGATGTAACAGATGGCGTCAAAGTGCAGCTCACGGATGCCATCGTGGGTATAGTTGCCATGCTTTGTGATTTCCCAATAGCAGTCGCCGGTGCTATAACCGTCGCCAAGCCCCGCGTAGCTGCAAACACCGTTTTCCAGCAGGAAGGTGCCTTGCTCTACGGCAGCGTTGATTTCAAGGCCGTTTCTTGTAAAGTATGGTTGCCGAGGCTGGTTACTCTCCGCCGGGAAAAGCATACCGCCGTTCACGCTGTTGATGAGATCGCCGCTGACGCTGCGATCCAGCTGCAGGGTATCGCCACTTCCGTCAAAGTGCAGCGTCACACCGTTTTCGTCCGCCCACAGTGTGCCGTACTCAATGACATCTTCCTGATCATTTACAAATTCCCATGTCGCATCCTCATAGATACGCAGCCAAAGATTTTCGTCCGGGTACTCCCAAAGTCCTGCATAATCGCTTGGATCGCCCTCGTCCGCCGGAACCGCGGACAGATCCTCCCGATAGACATAGCGCTCCTCCGGATCCCAGATCCAGACAAGATCCGTCGCATCCCCGTTTTCGTGAAGAAAGCTCACCCATACATCGCTCTCGCCGTTGCCGTCCAGATCGTCAAAGGAGATGCTGTGAAATGCCTGCTCCGCATCGGGAATGTCCATGGGGAAGGCGACACTGTCGAACAGTACCTGCTCCGGGATGTCCCGGTAGAAGGCTGCGCTGCTCTCGCTCACTGTGACCAGAACATCCACACTGTCGCCGTCATGGGTGATGGTTCCGCTGTCGACCACCATACCGGTTGTGCGCCAATCATCCCCCGCCACATCATCGGAATTGCCGCAGGCGGCAAGGCACAGGCAAAGCACCATCACCTGCGCAAAGAATGCGGTGTTCTTCCACCGGTTTTTCATGATACGCCTCCTTCCGGTCACTCCATCAGGTAATAAACGCCTTCATCGCCCCATACCAGTGCATCCTCGTCAAGCTCAAAGACACAGTAGGACACGCCGTCATACATCGTGGAATCCGCATAATAGGTGCTTACCTCGTCCGTAGCGTAAGAGAAGGTCCCACAATCCATTTCTGCGGGCTCTGCACCGGGGGCGCGCTGGTAATAGCTCCAGCTGCCGTTTCCGTCGATGACGATATAGGTTTCAGACGACAGGTCGCCGTCATAGTACCAAATGCCCTCGAATTCCGAGACATTCCGCTGGCAGAGGTCGGAATCCCAGCTCCAGTAGGAATCTGCATCACTGCTCAGGCTTGTATTTTCGTCAGGTACCTCCGCATCGTCCTCGGTGCGTTGGCTGCCATCCTCATACCAAAGGTACTCCATCCCTTCACCGGGATTGAAGTAGCCGTAGGCGGCCGTGTAGAGCTGACCGTCCTGCATGGCAATGCGGCTGCCGGAATCATCCCGGCTGCTGTAAGCATAGACGGCCTCCCACTCCGGCTCATAGCGGAGATAACCATCGTCTACCGCTTCACCGCAAAGGTAAAGCGTCCAATTTCCATCCGCATCGAACTCGATGGAATCGTAGTCGTTGTTTGCCTCGCCCAGCCAGATACCCTCAAAGCCGCTGAAGTCATTTACGGTATCTTCGGTAAGGTCACCGCCCAGCCCCTCGTTGGGGTCGTCCTGCAGGGCAGTCTGTTCCTCGGCCTTGCCGCAGCCTGCCAGCAGGGCAAGGCATAGAAGCGCCGCCATCGAAATGAAAGCAAAAACCCTTTTCATCGTCCTCTCCTTCCTGTGGCTGTTATGCCATCTTCTGATAGTACTCGAACTCGCCGCCCCAGCACATGGTATCGTCGTCGATCAGGGTGAACTCATAGACCACATCATCGAACAGGGAAGAAACCGCAAGATACAGTTCTTCGTCGTCATCGGGTGCCATCTCGATGGTGCCGCTGTCCACCACGGCAGGATCCCCATCGCCGTCGGGGCGCTCCATCAGTTCCCAACCGCCGTTTTCGTCAAACACAAGGATGCTGCGCGCGTCTGCTTCTGCATCCAGATACCAGGTGCCTGCCATCATCTCAAAGCCGGTGTCGCCGATATTTTCGCCCGGTGCATCGCCTGTCACCCGCGTAAAGGTCCCGAGATCTGCCACATATAGTGCGCCGTCCTCATCGAACCAGCTGCGATACGCGATCCCGTCGTGCTCGTTGTAGAAATAGTCATAATCATACTCCGGCACAAACTGTATGAACCCGCTGGCAGTCAGCTCTTCATCGGCATCATACAGTGCAAAGCGCACCTCATCGCCGTCATCACTGGTGGCAGCAATCAGCGTACCATTGTCCTCACCTGTCCATGCGCCGCCGTATAGGTACAGATTTGCCATCTGTTCACTGTCCTTGACCAGCCCCTCGATGGAATCCGGAACACCGTACAAATTGTAGTCGCTGCCGTCATCGCCGTAATCTTCGTTGCTATTGCTCTCGCCGCAGGCAGCAAGGCCCAGGCACAGCACCAGCGCCAAAGCGAGAGACAAAAATCGTTCTACATATTTCATCGTGATACGCTCCTTTTGTCAGATAAACCGCGTCAATGCTCCTGCTCCGCCATAGACAATATCTCATCGTGGCTCAATTCCACATCGCCAAAGCGGACAAAGATGCCGTTGGTCACAGCGCTGTTCCACACCCGCGCATCAGCAAGCGGGCGAAACCGAATCTTATCCAGATACGGCTTCATATCCAGCAAAAGCCGACTTCCGGACACAAAATCGACCTGCAAAATATAATCAGGCAGCGGCGTGACAGCTGTGAGATACCTTCGGTTCAAGTGTAGGCCCTCCCTTCCGCAAAAATAAAGATCCACCGTACCTACATTGTACGGTGGATCGGGTGGGATAACCATTAACTAAAGGCTAGGACTTTTGCCCAAGCAGCTCGGCAAGCTGCTTTCGCTTGGTTCGGGTATCGCCGTCAATATGGAGTTTTGAATAGATCTGGTTCGCGTACTGCTTGACGCTTCCCTCGGAGAGATAGAGCTTTTCGGCAATCTCGCGGTTGCTGAGCCGCTGCACCATCAGTTCTACAATTTCAAATTCCCGCGCTGTCAGCACATCAAATGCTGCCGGGCGCATGCTTGCGGCGTTTCGTGCCATTGCCGCTTCGCCAAGGTCAGTGATTTTCACGGTCAATTCGTTCTTCATCTCGCGCGCAAGAATGGGCTGCAGGCAGTCGTAGTTCTCCACGAACGGCATCACAAAGCCGTCCGATTCCGCGTCGGCAAGCGCTTTCCGTAGCCATACACGAGCCTCCTCGGTCTTGCCCAATTTCTCGTAGGCTGCCGCCGTCTGGATGCGGATATGCAGCGCCACCAGCGCGTAGTGCATCGCCTCGCATACCGCCAGCAGCTCTGCGCTGCGTCCCACCACCTTGGCATAGGCGCCTTGGGCAAGATACACCTGATTTTCAATCATTTCCATCATAGGCTTGCCCGGCGCAAGCATATTGACGGCAGAGAGCCTGTGCTGCGAAAAAATCTCCGGGATCTCTTCTGCTTCACCCCGCAGCGCGTGATAATAGGCACTGGTGGCGCTCCAGATGTTGATCCACGATGCATCGTGATATTGCAGCAGCTCTGCGTATCTTTCCGCAAAAGTATATCGCTGCTCCACATCGGTATGCAGAGAAAGCCGCCGCGACAGGAAATCACAGCATAGCGCCATGTTGATTTGCCCGTTGTCCCTGACCTGTGCGTAAGCGCGCTCCAGCTCGATGTGCGCATCGGTAAAATGCCCTTGGCAGAACAGCGCCTCCGCGCGCATGATGGTTTCAGCGCCCTGCCCGTGGTTGTTCGTGACCTTGTAGTAATGGGGCATACACTCATCCATCTCGGCCAGCTCGCCCTCAAGTTCTCCCGGTGCGCGGTAGAACATCATCAGGACGGACGGGGAGCCAAAGGTCCAGCCGCCGCCGGATTGGATGCTGATGGCGGGACGGGACATCTGCCGGCTGGCACTGCGGTGCAGGCGGCTCATGGCGCTGATGTCATTATAGCAGAGAAAACTCAGGATAAGGTCGCATTCGCCCAGCAGGTTGCCGCGCTCCTCCGCCGACAATTCCGGGTGCTCCTCAATGGCTGTCAGCAGCAGCTCTTTCAGCTCCAGCATCTTCGGGATCTGCCGCCATGTGAACATCCGCCGCATCAGAACCAAAATGGCAAAGGGGTTGGCTTTCAATGTCTCGGCGGGGCATTTGCTCAATGCGTCCAGCACATCCTCCGGCTTCAGCGAGGCCAACAGAATACCCGCGTCGCTGCGAATGACCCGCAGCAGCGCGTGGTAGTCCTCACTTTTTCGGTAGGCGGCAATAGCGTGAAGATACTGCCGTTGGTTTTCATACCACAGCCCGAAACGCTCCCAATAGAGCTTTTGTGTTTCCGCCTTCATCTCGTGAAAGCTCCGTTCGGCACATTCCTTCATCATGTGATGAAAGCGATAGGTCACGCCATCCGGCAAACGCGTGACAAAGGCGTTCTGCTCGGTCAGCATGGCAAGAATCTGCGCCGCGTCCGCATCCCCTGTGATACACTGCGCCATTTCAACGGTAAACTCATCGGCAAGGCCCATTACTGCCAAAAACTCCCGCTGCTTTTCCGGCAGCGGATCGATCATAGCGGCGGTAAAAGTGGCGTAGATGTCGGAATTCCGGCTGGGCAGCACGCCGCGCTCGGAGAGGGTGCGCAGATTCAGATATACGGCAGAGAACCAGCCCTCGCTGGAATAGAGAAGGCTTTCCACCTGCGCATCGGAAAGCTTTGTCCCGCAGCGGTGGGCATAAACCGCAAGCTCCGTATGGTTGAGGCGCAGCTGTTCCATGCCGATTTGATATACCTTACCCCCCAGCCGCACCGCCTCCGCGGCGGGCAAAAAGCGGTCACGGCTTGCAACGATCACATGCACATTGGCAGGCAGCCGATTTGCCAACATACAAAGGAACAGGGGGGCACGCTTGTCCGTCAGCAGATGAAAATCGTCAATGAAGATGTAACAGGGGGATTCGCCCGCCAGCATATGGCAGAGATCGTCCACCAGCAGCCCGCCGCCTGCCGCGTCCGTTGGGCAGGGATACTCCCGCAGGAAGGTGAACCCTGCGCGGGCAAACGCCTCCTGTACGCTCTTCCAGAAAATCGCAAGGTTGTCGGAATACACGCTGATACGGATGATATGCAGCGTCTCCGTTTTGGCGTGCTCACCGAGATACCAGTTCACCGCTGTGGTTTTTCCATAGCCCATGGGTGCGACCACTGTCGTCATGACGCAGCGGGAAATAGGCCGCAGGCTCTCTTGCAGCCGCTCAGATATGTAAATGGTGTTCAGATTCCATTTTGGCTTTGGCATAATGCACACCTCCAACGAATTGTATTCTCACGGCATTCGATGCAAACCTCACGGCTGTAGGTCTTTGCATCATCTGCAGCTTTTGATTATGCCGTATTGCTGCCTTTACGAAAGGAACATCTCGTTATTTTCATTTTACACCATCATGTTCTACACGGCAAGATGTGGTTTTTTCTGTTTCTAAGCACCCCCTAAGCCTGAACAGGGAGTGGAACGGAGATTGCCTCTTGAATATGACCGTTTCTCTCGCCTTGATGATTGTTGTATGCTGAACGCTCTGCCGTGATTTATATTACGTTTACGGGCTGACTGCTACACCCAAGCGCGACGACGGGCAGGAGCAAAAAATCTTTATGCAGTTTGGTCCCATCCGCTACCGCTATACAGCCAAAGACCGCGCGGTTGCGCAAAATGTACGGCATTTTGTCTACCCGCGTTTTACGCGCTTGTTCGCGCCAAACGCAAACAAACTCAGCTACAATCAAGCCCGCCGTGCCGTGGTGGGTAGCGCGGTACGCAATGAACTGATTCTGACAGATGTGGTTTCCTGTCTGCAAGCCGGCCGCACACCCTTGGTGCTGACCAAAGAGAAAGAACATGCGGCGTTTTTGTACGCACAGCTGAAACCTAAAGCCGACCATACTCTTCTTTTGCAGGGCGGCAGCAGTGCCAGACAAAAAGAAGATCTGCGCGCCGAAATGCGGGCAGTTCCTCCAAACGAAAGTGTTGTGCTGGTGGCCATCGGGCAGTACATTGGCGAGGGATTCAACTTTCCGCGGCTGGACACGATGATGTTGACGAGGCCCATTTCGTGGCAAGGCAACGTGGAGCAATATGCGGGTCGTTTACACCGCGATTACGAGGGTAAGCGAGATGTTATCATCTATGACTATGTAGATGCGCACATTCGTGTGCTGGAGTCCATGTATTACAAGCGATTGTGCACCTATAGGCGTATAGGATATGAAATTCTTGCTGCTCCTAACGAGGAAAAGCAGACTGTCAACGCAATTTTTGACAGCGAAAGCTATCTGCCTGTTTATGAAAAAGACTTGATGCAGGCACGCAAGAGCATCTATATTGCAAGCCCCGGATTGAACAAAAACAAGGTCCGGCGATTGATTGCGCTGGTAGAGGAGCAGCAGACTGCCGGGGTGATTGTGACTGTCATAACGCAACCTGCCGAGAGTTACCCCCAGACTCGCGTAGAGCCAACCAAAGCGCTGCAAACTGCGCTGACGGCGGCGGGGATTTACGTTGTGCCACAACCCGACCTGCACACCCATTTTGCAGTTATTGATCAGGAGATTGTGTGGTACGGCAGTACCAACCTACTATCACGCGATAAAGAAGATGACGGTCTGATGCGTATTGGCAGCAGGGATGTGGCGCTCGAGTTGTTGGAGGAAATAGGTCGATAGTTTGGCAAACAGGATTTACACCGTTGACTTTTTCACGGTATCGTGATATAGTGATAGTAAGGAGATGATCGTCATGCCAGTATTATCAAGATTCTATGGAATTATCATTCGTATGTATTTCCTGCAGAGTGAACACAATCCGCCGCATATTCACGCCATCTATAACGATGATGTTGCAGCCATTGACTACATGACAGGTGAAGTTCTTGAAGGCTATCTCCCTCCGAAAGCGCTGGCTATGGTGCGCGAATGGATTGCGTTGCATAAGGATACTTTGCAGGAAATCTGGGAAACGCAAGAGTTTAAGAAAATTCCGCCACTGGAGTAAGGAGGTTTCTTCTATGTTCCATAAGGTTAAAAGTGTATCACCTCTCCCTGATTATAAACTGAGTGTCGGTTTCAGCGAGGGAGTCGTAAAATTATATGACATCAAGCCTCTGTTTGAAAAGATTCCTGCTTTCACCTATCTGAAAGAGCACCCCGAAGAGTTTGCCTGTGTCAGCGTTGATGTCGGCGGCTACGGTATTATCTGGGGCGATGAATTGGACTTGTCCTGTGATGAATTATGGGAGCATGGTGAGCAGGTCAATACACCTTTTGATGGATTGATGTCTTTCGGGGATGCAAGCGAATTGTGGGGACTGAGTGAAAGCACTCTGCGGAAGGCTGTTTCTTATGGGAAACTTGTGAACGGTGTAGATGTCTGCAAGTTTGGCAAGCAGTGGGTCGTATCAAAAGCAGCTATGAAAAGAGCCTATGGCGAGGTTAAGCAGTAATTGCGTCCCTGTCGTCCGCCTAAAAAGTTGACCACCATTTGACCACTACTGCGCAGTGACACCACAAAATGCCAGAAAAGCCTGTTGTGATAACCGACAACAGGCTTTTTCCTGTTTTGGCGGCAAATGTGCAGAACCAATAAAGTTCACGTTTCATCGTCAGTCTATACCACCCTGTCGTAGTTCTCCGACCCGGAAGGCCAGAGGTTCGAATCCTCCCGGTCGCACCAAGAGCAGCACCTTATGGGGTGCTGCTCTTTTTGTTTTGCACGGATTTTATGGGGCAGCAAAAGGGAGGATTCGAACAGCCCGTGCCCCGCGCTTTATATCCCGCGGGGCAGAAACGCCCCGGTGGGGCGTTTCTAGGGCGCGGCTTGGCAAAACCCTTCGGGCACACAAAAAAGTGCATTGTAATGTACTTTTGCAATGTGCTTTTTTCAGATTTTAGAATAATTTTAGTAGCATATCATCTGCTGCATCGGTGTACTGTCCTTTTGACAGCCGTTCATTTCTCAGTTGATTTACAGTGGTACACATAAGGCGAATTTCTTCTGTGGAAAAAGTAGCTTTTTTATCAGCTGGGAGAGAATTGATTTTTAGTATCAGTCGCCCCGGTTTTTCTGTTCTATGCCCAAGCGCTTTCTCTCGGTAGTAATAAGGTGCAAGTGCTTTCAGCAGGATACTTTTGTTCGCGCGGGTCAGCTTGATTTTTCTCATCATAATCCAATTGCCTTTCCGAGTTTCTCTTGCGCCTTGCGCTTGTTCTTGTCAAAGGCGTGGGCGTAAATATCCAGCGTTGTACTGGCCTGTGCATGGCCCAGTAGGCTAGCCACCGTTCGCACATCCACGCCCTGCGAAATCAGCAGGCTGGCATTGGTATGGCGCAAGCTATGCACATTTAAGTCCAGCGGCAAGTTGTTAGCTTTCAAAATCAGCTTGAATCTGTATGTGAATGTGCTAGGGCACATAGGCTTTCCGTTCGGCTGGCGGAATAAGTAATCATCTTCGGATACCTTTCCGTTCGCGGTTTGCGCCCTATCCCATTCGCATTCTTTCCGCCACGCCTTGAGTAGCTGGCACATTTCTTTGCTCAAGTAGACCATACGATCACCGCTGCTGGTCTTAGGGTCCTTAGTGATTGATTCTTGGTGACTAAGTTTGACCACACCCCGCTGTACATGGATTGTACGCTTGCGCCAGTTGATGTCACTCCATTTTAATCCACAGGCTTCCCCACGCCGCAGCCCGGTTGCCAGCACCAGCTTGAAATAGGTTTCGTACTTCATACTCTGACCTTCAAACGCTGTAATCAGCTTTTTGACGGTTTCCTCGTCAGCTACCGGGCGCTCTTTCTTTTGTCCTTTCGGTTTGTAACATCTCCATGCGGGATTGTGAGTAAGGTATCCCTCGTCCACAGCCGCCGACAGGACACCGCATAGCGTGTTGTGCAAGCCCTCGACCGACTTCTCGGATAGATTTCCTCTGCCGTCCAAACGCGGGCTGTGCCGCATTTCTTCGTAAAAATCACGGATAACCTCTTTACGCAAATCGGTCAACTTGTAGTTGCCCAGTGCTGGCAAGATTCTGCGAATATCCTGTTCGTCGCGTTGAAATGTGGAGTCAGCCAGCTTCTTCGGTCCCACATCAACTACCCAATGTTCGATGTACTTTGCCAGCGTAATGCTTCGATTGATGGGTCCAGGCGTATGCTGTACTTCTCTCTCAAACAAAATTGCCTGTTCCTTTACCCACTTCTCTGCCTGTTTGGGCGTATACTCCTTGGGTGGCTTAACGGTCTTTTGAACCGATTTTAATCGATTTCCCTCATAATCATACCCACGGGATACTACAATCAAATAGCTATTACTGCCGCGTTTTCTGATAGATGCCATGCTTTGCACGCTCCTTTGTGTTTTTTGTTGACCTGCAGCACAACAAAGCATACCGACAACTGCGACAGAAAGCTATCACCACACCCAACAATCTTTTGCCCCAAAATCTACCTATTACTGACAAAAACGGCACCGCCATTTCTGACGGTGCCGCTGCTTATTTACCCTGCTTTCTTGGCTTTTCTATTCTTATTTTTCATAAATGCAACATAGCACGGATTTTGCTTGTTCAGCAAATCTTGCATCAGCTTTGCGGCCTGCTGTTTCGCCACGTCCTGCGGGTGGCAGTAGGTGCGCTCCAAGAATGCCGTATCCGCATGACCCAGCAGAGATGCCGCCACCTGTTTGCTGGTGCCTTCCTGCAGCAGATAGGTTGCGTAGAAAT
>OGPN01000496.1_pt1 | contig 27793 bp, 33 predicted proteins | sample 1552941 | NCBI WGS metagenome assembly OGPN01 (sample SAMEA2580220, study PRJEB22360) | human gut metagenome | biome: human gut; feature: human-associated habitat; material: faeces | place: Denmark | collected 2008/2010
CTTCACAGATATGACTGTGGATGAAGTTGGTGTTGCGGTCGGCATGGGAGATGCAAACTATTTTAGTCGGATGTTCCGAAAAGTAGAGGGAATCAGTCCAAGAGAATATCGGAAGCAGTGGTGAACACAGGGGAGAACACCCTGTGTTTTCCTAAAAAGCATATAGTTTGAAACGAAAATAAAGAAAGAGGTGCAACGATGAATACAAGACAGGCGAAGCCAATAATACTCACAGCCCCGGCCTTTGAAGACTTCAGAGGATATCTTGCCGTGCCATACGACCAATCTATAAATTTCACTGTTCGACAGATCAACCAGGGATACAGCAAGAAAGCGTTCACGCTGCGTGGTATGCATTTTCAGGAAGGGGAACACGCACAGGCGAAGCTGGTGTCCTGCCTGCATGGTTCGATTTTCAATGTGGCTGTGGATCTGCGCCCGGGGGAAACCTATGGTCATGCTTACAGTGCGGTGCTGTCTTTTGAAAATCGAAAGCAGATGTACATACCGCGTGGTTTCGCTCATGGGTATCTGACGTTGGAAGATGATACCTTGATGCAGTGGTGTGTGGATAATGATTTCTGCGGTGAAGCTGCCAAGGCTGTGCGGTATGATTCGGATTTTGTCTGAGAAGGTGATACGTGGCCGGGAGCTGAGTATATAATATCGGAAAAAGATCGGAATGCTGTGAGATTGGAGAATTTTTGTGGGAGATAAAAGACCATATAAACCAAGAAAACCCGGTGCCGGCCGGAAACCGTTGAAGCCGAGCTATGATGCGGCAGCTATCCTGCAGGAACAGATGGAAGCGGCTGTGGCTCTCTATACCAATAATTCCCTTCAGACAATCGCAGACATACTATCTCTCAATCCCATCAAGGTGCGAAAGCTATTGATCACAGCCGGTGTTTATGAATCTGAAATTGCAGATGCGGTGAATTCTGCTTTTGAGGGAAAACGGGGAATACCTTATAAAGAAGCGTTGGAAGCGGTGGCAGCAGAGCTAAATCTGTCAAAGGCATCGGTGACTTCTTATTTACCTTATAAGAAAGGCGTATATTTCAGAGAGGATTGTGATCGAGACCAGATCAGCGTTATGGCAGAGGGGCTTCGACGAATGCGGCAGAGGAAGAAAGCAGTTGAAGCGTTGCAGAGCGGTCATGATGAACAGCATCTCTGGAAGTGTGTGGTTGCTTTTCAAGGATACCGGTTCAAGACGATATCCGGATTGCCGTTTTCCTATAAGATCAAGACCGGGCGGAATGGGGAACTGACCAAAGAACTGTGGATCAATCGTCGAGAAGGTAGCAAGAGCCTGACGTGGAGTTCGGTATTGCTTGCACTGGGGAATATAAAAGGAGAAGTGGTAGATCGCCCGAAAGCTCTGGGCGATATCCGGGGCGTAACTTACATATTCGGAATGTCCTACCGGTTCGGGCTGATCGATGTGCCAGATGAGGTGAAGGAGAAGATGAAGCACCCGAAGCAAAATATTGGTAAGCAATGAAAAATTCAGCTGCTATGTATAGAACTGTGAGGTAATATCCATCCTAACCAGGGAGCAGAATGTATGGCTCACGGTTAGGAAGGTAGGTAGCATTATAGAAAAACTGAAAGAGATGCTGGAAGAGTATTTGAAGAAAACGGAACCAGAGTATTATCCGCCTGTAGAAAATCTGCTGGATCTGATCTACGAGCATTACACGGAAAACAACCCAGTAGAGAAAAACACAGTTGCCGGAAAAGTCGCAAAGGAAAAAGAAAAGGAACTGGAAGAGTGGATGCGTGGCTTGGATGGTATGGATAGGTTGGTAGATGACTATGTTGGAGATAAGATTCCACTTTGGGAAAAAATCATGGACCAGCAGGGAACGGTGTGCTGTGCATGGGAGAAGACTGCTTTTGAGGAAGGCATGAAAGTCGGAATCAGGCTCATGATGGAAGCTATGACGTAAGTGCGATTCGTTCCATATAGGTTGCAATGGAAATAAAAAATCCCTCACTGTGATGTATGTATAGCTATCAGTGTGGTCTTCAGAGTATTGAAAACCGTGCCAATGTGCAGACGAAAGGCAGTGGGTTTGACCAGTATGTCGATTTCAACATTCGATTGAGCAAGAACTCCTCTCAGCCATCGAATCAAGGTTATGTCAAACTTCTTCAGGGAATGATGTCCATGGCAGATTTTATTGGAAAATTCTCGGAGGGGTACAAATGCTGTTATGTTTGCGAAATCGAAGAATTTGAGACTCTTCCGCAAGGCGCAAAAAGCGGTATTTATGAAAACACACTCTTATTCGGCTATACCTCGACCCGAACCGACCTGGTGTCCTTTTTGTGTTTTGTGGTTCTATCTGGAAAAGGCAGTCTGAAATACGAAGGTGTGGATTATGAACTGGGAGCAGGAGACTGTGTGTTCATTGACTGCCGAAAAGCCTATAGCCATTCCACCTCGGATGACCTTTGGTCGCTCCAGTGGTGCCACTTCTATGCACCATCTCTTCCAGCTGTATATGAAAAGTACAAAGAGCGAGGCGGCCGACCTGTGTTCCACCCGGCGGATATTGAACCGTTCACTACACTTCTGACGGATATCTACGATTTGGCATTATCTTCCGATTACATACGAGACGTGCGGATCAATGAGAAGTTGGGTACTCTGTTAACTCTCCTGATGGAACAGTCATGGCATCCAGAGAGCATGACGGTGAGCCGAAAGCGGCTGGAATTAGCAGCCGTGAAGGAGTATCTGGACGAGCATTACACGGAAAAAATCGCACTGGATGATCTGTCTGAACACTTCTTTATCAATAAGTTCTACTTGTCCAAAATCTTTAGAGAAACATATGGAACGACGGTCAACAACTATCTGATCTCAAAGCGGATCACCAGAGCCAAGCAGCTGCTCCGATTTACGGACATGACTGTGGATGAAATCGGTGCGGCAGTAGGAATGGCGGATGCAAACTACTTCAGCCGGATGTTCCGAAAAGTAGAAGGCATCAGTCCAAGGGAGTACAGAAAGCCAATAATAATTGAAACACGGCGTTTTGAAGACTTCCGGGGATGGATGTCTGTGTCAGCAGAGGGATTCCATGTGCTTCAAATCAACCAAGGATTCAGCAAAAAAGCTGGAACGCTGCGTGGACTACACTTCCAAGAGGGTGAATACGTGCAGGCAAAGCTGGTATCTTGTCTGCACGGGAGCATATTTAATGTGGCTGTGGATTTGAGACCCGGAGAAAACTACGGTCATGCGTATGGAGAGATTCTGTCCTTTGAAAACCAGAAACAGATGTACATTCCGAGAGGCTTCGCCCACGGATATCTGACCTTGGAAGATGACACCCTGATGCAGTGGTGTGTGGATAACGATTTCTGTGCTGCTGCGGCTAAAGCCGTGAGGTACGATTCGGAATTCAACTGGTAAACGAATCCGTGGCCAGTAATGGAATATATCCTCTCCGAAAAAGATAAAAGTGCCAAGTCCTTGTAAGAACTGGTGAAGTGTGGTTTAATTAAATCATAAAACTAATCTTTATCCTCGACTCCGTCCCACCCTATGTACCGTACTTCTACATCATCAAAACCACTCCAGTTCAACCTTTGTCCACAGCGGTCGCAAAAGCGTTGATACCCACGATTCTACAATACTCATTGGAGGTGTAAATCACATGAAAAATAAATTAGATTGGTTCGATGATAACTGGAATTGGGATGTACGGTCCACACGAGTACTGCATGAGCTTCTGCTTTCCCCTACTTACCGGTGGCCGAGGAAGGTGAATGAGGTGTGTTCCTATAAGTAGGGCGCGGAATTTCCAAGGTGTCCACGTTGTGGAAGCGCTATGGATCTATCACATGAATTGTGGGAGCGTGAGCTCCCATTGCTGCTCGAAACTTTGCATACCTCTCCGTGGTGAGCAGCAGGCAACACATGAGAATGTGGCTAAGATGCAAAGAAGTTAAGTAATGTCTAAAATATGTTTATAGAGATAAGACAAGGTATTAATTGATACTATAACATGCAAATCATTGGATACAATGTGAAGGAGGAATCTTGGTGGAAGAAAATCTTGTTCATCATAACTTGGATTTTTTGAAGATTCTTGGGAGATATACATTAGATAGCAAGATGTTAGTTTGCCAAAAATACTCAAGTAGAATTATGAGCCGCTCGATGGTTGATTTGAACAAGGCTTGTGAAGAAAATATCATGCCCTGGGAAATTGAGGCATTTGCGGCTTATTCAATAGTTTATGATAATGATTGTGCATCAGAAGAACTAGACGGAAAAACATTTGCAGAAACGATTACTTTGATAAGGAATTACTGGCATGAAGGTTTAACCGCAGCGGAAGAAAGCGGAGATTATCCGGAATTTTTTATGATGATCTCTGCATTGCAGCAGTTTCCGGTTCAGGGAGTTTTTATTCAAAAACTATATAGGTATCATTATTTTTTTACTTTCCAAAATAGTAATTTAGATATGAGAAAGGTGCTTTTTGATAAAATGGGAGTTGCTTATGAGCAACTAGAAGAACTTGCCTTTCTTGTGTTTTATGGGTTTAGCCAAGAAGTTCAGGATAAACTTGAAGAGTCTACAATTCAGAAGATACTTGAGAAAGCTTTTTCTGATACAGATGCTGTGAGATTACTTTCTATCGAAAAAGATGATTATAAAAAGGAACTATTTTCGCTGTATAAGGATAATATAATTGATCAATATTATGGATTGAAAATTCAGTATCTTTATCCATTTATATCAGGAAAAGATTTTACATACATTCCATCGCCATATCTTGTAGTGAATGCAGTGACTGAGTCAATGTTAAATCGGGTGACATTTAGAGATAATAAGTTGCGGCGAGCTATAGGAAAAGAAGTAATCGAAAGCTATCTTTATAATATTGTAAGACAACTTGATACAGTTACATGGATATCACCAGAACTGCTATACAAAAAGGGAAAAGATAAACTCTTGACTTCTGATGTTATTGCAGCTGAGGGAGACAATGTGATTTTCTATGATACAAAGGCAATTACACCAAGCTTAAAGTTGAGAAAATTTGATGTTGCGGAAATCGAAGCGGATATTGAGATTTATGCAGAAGATGTAATACAAATTTATAATCAAATTAACAATTATTTGCAGGGATGTTTTCAATTGGATAAACAATATTTAAAAGATAAAATATTCGGTATTGTAGTTGTCCTAGAAGATGCCGTTGTTTCCAGAAAAAAGGTGTATGAAAAAGTATATGAAATACTTGAAAAAACAGAAACCTTAGATACCGAAGAAAAAAACTATATTTGTAGCCATATAAAAGTGCTTCCCCTTCGAGCAATTGAATGCATGATTTTGCAGAATACAAGTTTATTACCAGAACTGATAGAGCAGCTTAGCAAGCCAGAAAGATGGTATGATTACACATATACAAATGCGACTATTGAAAATGGGAAAATACCTTTGTATTCTAAGTATGAAAAAGATTTAAAAAGTAGAATAAAAAATCGTATTATGGGTTAATTGCTCATTAGACTTTATTGACTCGTAAATTATAAATGAAAGAAGGACACACTTATGCCCAGAACCAAAGGCGGCAAGAATAAACCGAAGATCACCACCGACTTCACATCCCAAATCGCAGAAAAGCAGGAATCCATCGCTTCTCTGACTGCCGAAATCACTTCCATTACCGCCAACATCGACACACTGAAAGTTGACCTGAAAAAGAAGAAGACTGCTCTCAAGTCTGCCCAGAAAGAACTGACGAAGCTGGAATCCAAGAAAGCAACCGCCGATCAGAAGGCCGCCGAAGTGGCGAAGAAGAACGAAGCAGAAAACCTCGTGAAGAAGCTGTTGGCCAGCGGAATGAGTGCAGATGAGATTCTCGAAAAACTGAAATAAATGAATTGCCGTGTGGCTATCTCTCGGGGGACAGTCGCACGGCTTTTTGCATTACGGATATATAATTTGTAACGGAAATAAAACTTGCGAGCACAAAAATACATAAGCAGTCAATAAGCACCCGTTGATCCCCTCCCCCAAAAATGAGAACCTCGAAACCAAAATGCTCAAAAGGGTTTAAGTTATATGACAATATGTAAGAATAGAGTTTGGTCGCAGAAAGAAACATTCAAGAGGTTCTTCTGTTAGGATCTTACCACATCTTAATTTCTGCGATTTTTTCATTTTTTTTGAAATTTCTTAGAATCTATTAACGCACTAAACGGCGTTACCTTTCAACAGAAGGCTTATGACTGCGTACTACTTTACAATTTTCATCGCATATTTTTTAAACAATTGACTTTAGTACGGAAATTAATTCGGAAATTCCATTCACGCTAATATCAATATAAGGATACAACATTGCTTCCTCTTTGAAATCTATATTTAACGCGATTATTTTCTTGTTGGGAAAATATTTTTTCTTTAGTGCAATCGCATATCCGATTTCACATGATACACTTTTTCCGAAAGGACAAACCGCTAATATGATGTCACAAATTTCGATTTCAGAGAAACATTTCTCTGAAACAAGAAGCATATTCTCTTTGTCCGTTGCATTATTATTGATGGTTTCAGGGAGAAATGCATCAATGCCATTGTTCTTTAGAGCTTGGTATATCTCGTTATTTATTTTTTTATGTGCAATATACTTTGATGCGATATAAACTTTCATAACTATTCCTTCTTTAGAAAAATGTATAATATAAAAAGTAAAATGGCGATTATTATAGATAAGGGGGCACTTTGCATTTGTGTGAGAAAATCTAGTAATGTCATTTTGTTGACAAAAGAAATGAAAAAAGGTGTTATAAATAAACCCATAATTAATGATGGCAAAAATGGTGTTAAATAATGATTTAAGAGTGTTTTAAGTTTTATGTTGTTTGCGAAAATTTTCTGAGAAGAGTTTTCGATGTCCTCTTTTTGAGAAGTGAGATCATTCTCTTTATGTACAGCTTTAGATGGTTCCATTTTGGCTTGCGTTAAAGACCCATCTTTGTTATGTATTGGACAGGGAATATCTTCATATACTTTGGATTCTTGAGCGTCGGTTTCTTCTGAGTATTTCGCACGGATACTTTCTTTGTATCGACCGGATGATGGTGTTCGGAGCTTGAGGATGACCAGTTGACAAATAGGAATTCTACGATCCAATTCGACTGTCCGTGGAGATAGGTTGATTAACTGCAAGGGAATTGGCTGTCCATGCCCCGGATTGATGAATTCTTGGCAACAATGAACCATGATTCCTAGACGGGCAATGCTGCTGCGTCCAGTAAGAATTCCTGCAAATTCTTCGGATAGCCTGACAGTTTCTAGTGTTGTTGTTAATACAACATCCCCAGGATTGAGAACTAGGTTTTCGTCAACATCTAGGTCGTATGGAGTAGTATATCTCTTTTGAAGGATACTATCATATTTGATAGTATCCTTTTCGTTTAAATTGAACTTCTTATAGTCAGGACGAAAGCGTAAATCGATTGAACCGAGTTGAAGTTGTTTATCTAAATCAAATGCCCAATCGCCTTTTTGATATGTATCAATTTCTATACCTTTTCCCCAAAATTCTCTTATGTCAACATCTGACAATACGCCGCTATCATATAAAATATCGGACATTCTCGGCTTTACTCCTTCCGGGTATTATTTTAATTCATGTTGTGAGGTTAAAAAATAATCACAGATTCTTTCGCTTTGTGAACTGACATATTGAGAATGAACAAAAATACATTATAACTATAATTCTAGTATAGCATGATAAAGTAGTAGCATCAAGTGAAATTAATAGAACAAGCCTAGCGATGTTATAGGGTTACAATAAAAACACAGACGGAACGCCTTCAATATTTGCCTTCTATGAAATCTTTGAGTTTGCTGATGTCCTGCAGGACGAACTGTGAATACCTTTCTTTGTCACTGCCCTGCTTGCAGTATTCGTTCAACATGGAATACAGGGAAGAAGCGACATTCCTTGCAGGCCTGGTCAGACAGTTGCTCAAAAACTGAAGACGATTTAAGTATGGAGTGGCTTCCTTGTGAGAAGAACAGCCCATGATGCGGTCTTTGCATCGTGTGATTTCATCGTATAATTGACGTGTAAGCGTAGTAGTACCTCCCAAATCAATCATTGTCTTCTGCCCGGATGCGGAGCAGTTCATCTATTTCATTGTTACTCGCCGGTCGCACTGCTGGCTTATCATTGCGAGTGACTGCTCCGCAGTCTGGACAGCGGTCTGGCAGTGTGTTTGCCTCAAAGCAGTAGTGGCAGGCATCGCAGTAAAAGTAGTTCATGAGGGAGTTACCTCCGTCAAAGTAAGTATATCACCAAACGGGATGATGGTCGATAGGTCTTTGCCAAGAGAAGTCTTTGTGCCAGTCGAGATTCGCAGTTCGCTGGCAACTGGGTCGATGACCTCGACAGTGCCGGAAATATTCTCATAGTAGCCGCCGATAAAATAACGGACAGAAATTGGCTGGCCTTTCCTGAGACGGCAGAGTGTGTCGGACAGTTTGGCCTTTTCTTCTTCAGATAGTTCTATCCGCTGGACTTTCAAGTGGTCCTTCCCCTCAGACGCAATCTCATCCTCATAACCGCGCAGAGCAGCAAACGGGCTGAAAATCTTGGCTCGGTTTTGGATAGTCATGCGTGATTTGATGGGAGCCGGCCGGGAGAGGGAGAGTAGGTCGGCGTATTTAGATTGAACCGCTCTGCCTTCTGGCGTGTTCTTGTAGTCCATTGTACTCCCTCCGCTCATTATTGAAACTGTCCGCAGCACTTCTTGTATTTCAGACCGGAGCCACATGGACAAGGATCATTACGGCCAACCTCTTGTGCAAATATAAACTCTAATGCCCTGACTTGATCATACCAATCAACAGGCAAAGTGTATCTGTCTCCAAATATAGATGTCTGCATGGCGTGATCCCTTACAGTGCAGAGGCGGATGAGTTCTGCCACCAAAGGAGAATTAGTAAGAGCTTGTCGGTGACTCGGAATGGTAATTCCATGATAGCAAACGGAAGAATCAAACAAGAAGAGAATTCGCTTTTCGTTATAACTATGTGGGGTTATATCAATAAGTTTGCCATCAGGTGTTCTCCAAATGGCGTGGGCCTCGGCATCAAGGAGCATGTTTCCGCGTTGCCATACCGCCCAACCAGAAATCATCGAGCCACCATATTGTTTGACCATCCGAGGAACATTATTAAAGCACTCATTAGGAGTGGCCCAAGATGCTGGACAAACATCGATGTATTCCGGTGACGAATCAGATGTGATAGAAGCACAGAAATCTATAATAACCTGTGTGATTCTTGCAGGAGTAGTTTCTCTTATCATACGAATCTCCTTTACTCGGCACGATGGCCACCGATTTGCTTATTCCGTTCTTTCATGGTGGCTCCGTCTAAATAGTTTGTGCCTTTCAGCACGGCGTTCTTGCCGAACTTCTTTTTCAGCCCCAGCATGACCTCTTGGAGCTGCTTTTCCTTTTCCATCTTGGTTGTGTCTGTGAATAGATTGACTTGGAAGATTCCTTCGTCCTTGACCACACGGTTAGCCGCGATGGTGATCCGTCGCACGGTTAGGGTTTTGTCAGCAATTTGGTCGAATAGGGTGGCGGCCACCTTGATGAGTTGGCTGCCGAGGTTGGTCGGGTTATCCAGCTTCGTACTGCCGTGAGCACCCTTCGGAACAGTGCGGCCGTAGTGATCAATGTGTACCGGACCTCTGTACTTTCCGCTGTCGCAGTTTTCCCGGTCATAGCCCACATCCAATGTCAGGCTATCCGTAACCAGTCCTTTATCTGTTAGTTGCAATACTAAGCTGTCAGCCATCTCCATGATAATAATTCTGGCTTTGTCATATGGGTAAGGGCAGGAGAGAACCTGTCCTTCGGAGATACTGTTGGTGCTGGGTTTGTAGGCTTTGATCTCTTTTATGCTGCAGGGTTCCAGCCCCCAAGCATGGTCGATCAGCAGTTCGGCATCAACACCGAATTCCCTATATAAGATATCCTGATTGACGGTGCTGAAATATGCCAGCTCGCCCATCGTATGGATGCCATGCTTTTCTAGCCGCTTGACGGTGCCGGGACCGGTCATCCAGAAGTCTGTGAGCGGCTTGTAATCCCAGAGGAGATAGCGGAAGCTCTCTTCATCCAGTTCAGCGATGCGAACCCCGTCCTTGTCTGGCGCGGCGTGTTTGGCGGTGATGTCCATTGCCAGTTTCGCCAGATATAGATTCGTACCGATCCCGGCAGTGGCGGTGATGCCAGTCGTATAAAGCACTTCCCGGATTATTGTCATGGCAAGGTCGTGTGCTGTCATATTGTAGTGGGATAAGTACGAGGTGGCATCGATGAACACCTCATCGATACTGTAAACCACGATGTCCTCCGGGGCAATATACTTGAGGTAGATGCCATAAATCTGCCGCGACACCTTTTCATAATATGCCATCCGGGGTGGTGCAACAAGATAAGAGAGTTCGAGTGACGGGTCGGCGGCAAGCGATAAGGAATCATAGGAGGCAGAGGAGAAGGATGGTTTGCCGTCCTTATACACAGCCTTTCTTAATCGTACCGCTTCCCTTAACCGATTCGCATTGACCTCTTTGACCTTTTGCATGACTTCAAATAGTCTGGCGCGCCCCGAAATCCCATAGGCTTTCAGGGAAGGAGACACAGCGAGACAGATGGTTTTCTCAGTGCGGGAGGAATCTGCCACGACCAGATTTGTGGTAAGCGGGTCGAGGTGTCGAGCGGCGCATTCTGCACTCGCGTAATAGCTTTTAAGATCTATTGCAAGATATATGCGTTGCATCGCGTGATCCCCTCCTTTGCGGTGCGTTATTTTGCTTTTTTCAGTTTATCTATCTCTTTCTGAAGTCGTTCAATCTCGCGGTGTTGCTTTTGGAAGATTTCTTCGTTTATCTTGATGTTCTGATTATAGGTTAGTGCGAGTGTCATCAGAGCCAGACGAAGATCTTCATCTGGAATTTCTGAACATGCTTTCGCCATTTCATCCCGGTCAACGATACCACCGAGATTGCTAAGTTTTTCTATCAAAGTCATGATGCTCCTCCTATTTATTGAGCCGTCCGTTCAACGAACCACCGGCCTAACCGGCCATTGAAGCGTGGATCGAGGTGTTCAAAGAACAGGTGCTTCTCCTGCCCCTGGATGAGTACGGTGAAGCAATCACCAGAGTAACCGTTATCGGCAGTCCCGGCGGGGCGGAAGTCGCGCACTATTTCGATGGGGAAGGTACGGCCATCCGACCATGTGATCGATGTCGGCTGCATAAAACCGGTTGGGTCGAAGGACGAATCGACCTTCACATAGACGCGCTCAGTCTTTGCTCGATGCTGAATTGCCATTGCATAGGTCATCCTTCCTATTATAAATGTCCGGCATCATCCGAGATCGTACCTAGAAAATTGCGGCTAGGCATATCAGGAAGATGCAAGTGATTATCACTGTTTATCTGTTGGAGCTTAAGAAGCGGGAGATTGACATTGGTTCCGAGGTTGTGAGCTATTTGAACAATGTCGAACCCTTCACGAGCGAGTGAATCAATCTCTTCTTCGTCCAACAGAAGGTTGGCTGCGAACAGATTCGCCTCATACTCTGTGGTATTCGTGATGTCGAACAGCTCAAACTCCATAAGTCCGGTATCGGTCTTGCCAAGAGGGCGGTGGAGAAGAGCGTGTCCCAGCTCGTGCGCACATACGAGCTTCTTCATCTCAGTGGACAAGTTGGCATTGATGAAAATGAAGCAGTTGTTTAGAATGACTTTGAATGCGCCTTTCTGAAGTTTGAAGTCATGGCATTCCAGAATGGTGATGCCGAGACAATCTGCGAGTTCAAATGGGTCACTGGCGCCATAACGTCGAAGCAATCGACGTGGCAGGGTAGATGCCTGCTTACTGATCATTGTTGCGGTTCACTCCCCATTATATATGTGAGATGCCCTTATGAATCGGAATTGCTGTCGGAAGTGCTTCTGTACTTTTTGGGCACGAACTTCCGGTTCTTTTCTTTTGCAATCCAGTAAGCCTCCTGAATCGCTCTCATCATGGCATCCATGTCCTCTTCGGCGAGTTCACCGCCAGCGTAAAGGCCAGATACTTCTTTAATAAGTCGTTCAGCCTGCTCATGTCCGCGGGAACCGTATTTCTCGGTAGCCTTGATCACAAAGTCTGCGTTGTCATCTTTCAGGGATTCTAGTTCCACGTTAAGTGCAGCGGCCAGCAGCTCATAGCTTTCCTTCTGCTTCGGAAGGCGTTCGCCGCTTTCGTAGTTCTGGATGGTGCGTAAAGCGATGCCGGTCATATCGGCAAGCTGACGCTGAGAATAGTGGGCTGCTAGGCGCGCAGCTCGAACCTTTTCCCCGAATTTCATAATGATGACCTCCATGATGATTGCAAATTCTTTTCATGTTGCGCTTGACATGACGCAAGTTGAATCGTATAATGTGTTCGCAAACGCAACTTGCATATTTATATTAACGCATGGAGCGCAACTTGTCAAGAGCGAGATGTAGAATAAACAATGAAAAGTTGTGAATTGGAGGACGGCTATGGATTGCGGAATTTATACGACCCAAGGTAAAAAGGTGCTGCTGGGAAACCGAGCCACGGTGAATGGGAGAGATGCGATAGCCTATGTGAAGAATGGACGTTTGCAATCCTATGCCTATATGGATGATTTTGCATTCCAATTCTATTCTGGGCCGCGAATGAATTTTACAGATTCGTCAGAGGGAAAACGCATCTGACAACAATGTACGAGCTTGACTCACCGCAGGATGTGTGAGCCAGCATGACTTTTTCGATACTGCCTGTAGGTGCTGCTCGAATACGTAGTAAGCCGAGGTAGACTTTTAGATGACCTTATATAAGGTTGTCCAAAGTCTACCTCGGCTTTTTTGTTTTCAGGCGGTCTACCGTGTCAGTTTTTCAGGGGGGAACTGAATATATAGAGAGTTTTAAGATCGCAAAGTGTTATCCCCCTATCTGTTATGTGGTCTAAGGCTGTTTTGCTACATAATAGGTAGCAAAATGTGAATCATGCTACATGATAGGTAGCGGTCAAAACATCATACAGCTCTTATAATATAAATGTAGAAAAAGACTGCAAATGAAAGGCAAAGGGAATGACAGGTAAAGAGGAAACAGGAATTTTCACATTATATAGTGATGTAGAAGCAACAGATGTTCGCTGGTTGTGGTATCCGTTCATTGCAGTCGGGAAGATCACATTGCTGCAAGGCGACCCCGGTGACGGAAAGTCTACCATGATGATGAATCTGATTGCGGAGTTGTCAAAAGGTGGAACAATGCCGGACGGTAAGCAAGTCGGGATACCGCAGAAGGTCATTTACCAGTGTTCGGAAGATGATGCTTCGGATACCATCAAGCCAAGGCTGGAAACATGTGGCACAGATTGTAGGAATGTGGCTTTTATAAATGAAGAAATGAATAGTGGCTTGACGCTTGATGATGAACGTATCAGAAAGGCGATTATACAATTTCGTCCAAAGTTGGTGGTCATTGACCCGATACAGGCATATCTGGGGAGTGATTCTGACCTTCAGATTGCAGGCAGGGCGAGAAAGCTGATGCAGCGTCTTGGAATGTGGGCATCTGCGTATGACTGTGCAGTTGTATTGATTGGTCACCTCAACAAGAAAGAGGGGACAAAAGATTTGTACCGGAGCATTGGTAGTGTGGATGTTGTGGCAGCAGCCAGAAGTGTTCTGCAAATGGAGCATGCTCCGGAAAACAAAGACATTCGCATGGTGCGACAGATTAAGAACAATCTGGCTCCATCTGATGGAGAGATTCGTTTCTCAATAACGGCCGAAGAGGGCTTTCGATGGCTAGAGTGTAGGATTCCAACTGACCCGGAAGCAGAGTCGGAGCCTCCGAAGTTTGAATCAAAATCTGAGAAGGCAGCGTATCTGATCAAGAAACTGCTTTCCGATGGAGATATGAGATCCAGAGAAATCTATATGCGGATGAGCGATGAAGGTATCAGTCGCAGGACAGCAGAAAATACAAAAAAAGAGTTCGGTATCCGAAGTTATCGGAAGATGCGCCAGTGGTATTGGAGCATAAGGCCGGAAGAATGAGAGGAAGTACATGGGAAGCAGTGGAGTAGAGGCGGTAGACCGCAAGCAGAAAATCAGAGACAGATATAAGGGGGTGGATGCTTCTGAATTGGAAGCTATCCCGGCAAAGGCGGTGGAGGGGTTTGGAGAAAGCACCTCTGTTCGGCGTGTTGCGGCTTATGTCCGTGTTTCCACTGACAATGATGAGCAGACTTCTTCCTATGAACTTCAGAAAAATTACTATACAGAGTATATAAAGGCACAGCCCGGATGGGAATTTGTCGGCATCTATGACGATGAGGGCATCAGTGGCACTTCGCTGGAGCATCGCAAAGGAATGCAGCAGTTGATCGAGGACTGTAAGGCGGAAAAGATAGACCTGGTTCTTACAAAATCCATCGCTCGTTTTGCCCGAAACATTGTTGACTGCCTTTCAGTTATTGAGACGCTGAAAAATCTTGATCCGCCTGTGGGTGTAAAATTCGAGGCAGACAATATCTATACGCTGGACAGCAATGGCCGCATGATCCTGACCATTCTGGCATCTGTGGCGGAGGAAGAATCTCATTCCAAATCAATTATTATGAACTGGTCTATTGACCGGCGGTTCAGCCGAGGTCTGTTTTTGACACCGGCATTGCTGGGATATGATCAGGACGAGGATGGCAATCTTGTGGTAAATGAAAGTGAGGCACAGACGGTTAGGGTCATTTATTATCTGTACCTGAATGGCTTTTCATATACTGAGATTGCAGAACTTTTGACCGAGTACGGCCGTAAAACCAAGCTGGGTAATACAGAATGGAATCCGGGTACCATAGTTGGCGTTATTGCAAATGAACGCCACTGTGGGGATGTGCTGGTAAGAAAGACTTTCACGCCAAACTTTCTTACACATAAGTCAAAGAAAAATAACAATGACCGGACGCAGTATCGACAGAGGGATCACCATGAGGCGATTGTATCCAGAGAGGTTTATAATGCAGCCAATCATCTGAGGGCATCCCGCAACTATACAAAAAAATAGGCCGTTGTCGGTTCTGAGTGTGGTGGATGATGGTATTCTTCGAGGATATGTGCCTTTTGATAAGGACTGGACTGGTTTCTCGGCAGAGGAATACCGGGAGGCTTCTGAAAGTGTAATGCAGGAAGAGCAAGAGAATAACGCAGAGGTCATGAACCGACTGAATCTATCGGGATATGAGGTAGTACGGGCTCAGTATTTTTCTACACTACAGAACCCGGCAATGACAATCTCCAATGGTAAGCTGCGGTTCAATACTTCCTGTCTGAAAAAGTTTGAGGATGTGGAGTATGTGGAACTGCTTCTGAACTCGGTTGACCGCTGTGTTGCGATTCGGCCATGCGAAAAGGGCAATCCGAATGCTATTCACTGGGGAAGGCTGAAAGAGGGACGCTGGTGTGCAAGTACACTTGGCTGTCGTGGCCAGGCTAAGACACTTTTCGACATTATGGAATGGGAAGAGGGTTTGAAGTATCGTTTCCGGGGGCAGTTTGTGGAACAAGGGGACAATAAGCTGATGCTTTTTGAACTGGATGAGCCGGAGATGATCAAAATAGAGGAAATCGTTCTGCCATCGAAAGAAGAGGAAGCCGAGGGCAAAACGGTCAAACAGATGATTTACATTTTTCCACCAGAATGGGCGGGAACTTTTGAACAGCCAATCACAAGTATTGCACAGGTTGGCATTTTGCAGCAGGAGCATTATGCAGGAAATTGGGATGTACTCCGGCCGGCAGCAGAAATTAAAGAAATGAATACATTTACCGCAGATGGTTTGAATAAACTGCTCCATGAGGCGGAAGAAATAATGGAAGGATGGACTGACACGAATGAATGAGGAATACACAAGTACGACCACACTGACGGAGCAGACAGTAGAAAATGAGAGGGATGCACGAACAGAAAAACTGCAGAACACTTTTTCATATGACGGATACCAGGTCGTGCGAAAGGAACTGTTTGCACATCTTCGTGATCCTGCGATTGTAATCCGTAAGGACAGTATCACATTCAACACGGCTTGTATCACAGGTCTGGAGGATGTAGTTTATGTGCATGTTATGTTCAATAATGATTTGAAGCGCATTGTTGTGCGTGGCTGCGATGAAAATGATAAGGATGCTCTGCGCTGGTGTATTGCAAAGCCGGATAAGCGTAAGAGCCGAAAGATGAGTTGCAAGCCTTTTGCGGAGTTGGTCTATAAGGAAATGGACTGGGACAGTGAATGTAGATATAAGGTGCTGGGGTACAGGATTACTTTTGAAGGGGAAACTCTGTACGTTTTTGACCTGCTTGTGCCAGAAATCTTCCATGAGAGGCAAAAGCGAAAGGAAGAAACTGTAGCAGAACAGCCAGCAGACCAGGAGACTAAGCCTGTGGATACTCGGAAGGGATTTTACCCGGATGATATTGCGGGTACTTTTGGCGTGCCTGTAGAAGAACACCTAAGAGAATCAGAAGTCCGACAGATGGATGGTTATGTATCAATGGGAGTTTTGACAGGAAGGACAGTCCCCGATACCGGGCTTGACTAAAAAATAATTTTATAATATCAAGGGGGGAAGTACGCCCTTTTTTGGAGGTGAGAAGATTGCAGGAAAGAGAACAAAAATGGTATTCCGGGATGCTGGGAGTGACATTCAATGCGAATGAAGGAAGAATCACTATCTTTCGCAGCATGCTGGAGGCACTTGGATGGCCAACGTATTACCGATTTTTGTACAACTGGAAGATGGGGCAGATTGCAGTCCAGGCATGTAAGGCAGAGAATGCAGGGGCGCATCGAGTGACAAGACTGAATGAAACCAACAGCTGTGAGATCAAGTGTGTGGCCTTTTCCAGAATGATCTATCAGGATGCCCATTGGAATATGAAAAGATCATACAGACTGGACGGAAAATTATTCCCGGAACAGAACCTTGTGAGTTTTCCCATTTTGGATGCGATTCCGATAGAAAACGGAAAAATACTGGAGGCGGCTGTAAGCCCCACAGTTGCCCCACGTCAGGCAGAAGCCAGCCCATCGCAAAACAATCCCAGTTCGGCAGTAAATGCCAACAGAGGGGCTGTCTGAGGGGCGTGTGGGCAAGGCAGGCAAAGAGCAGGGGATTAAGCTGCCAGCTTGGTTAGAATCCAGTCGGCTACGGAAACGCAGCCAGCAGGAAGGGAAACGCCGGGGCAGGAGAATAAGTGATTTTTCTCACTTATCTCAATAAAAAAGTGATTATAATCACTTGTATAGAAATGGTAAACAAGTGAGTTTTTCTGTCACCCCATGATAATTACATAAAACGAAATAAGTGAACATAATCACTTATGAACCCAGAAAAGTGAATAAAATCACTTATAAGCGAAAAAGTGAGCTTTTTGAAAATTAAATAGAAAAATGAATCTCTTGGAGCTACTGATCTGATGGTCGGTGGCTCTTTCCTTTTTGCCTAAAAATGAACGGAAAAATCGAAAATGTACCTACATAAGACTAAAAATGAAAATTATACTCCACCCTGTTGCTATTTTTCCGGCGAATTAGAGGTGGTGGAATGTCTACCTCAAACTTTCAGTGGCGGCATGATGGTCTGGGCTGTATAAATGACTATGTTGAGAATCAGCATTTCAACACAATCATTGTTGCAAACGAGAAGGCGATTCGAGAGCAGGAAGCGAATAAACTAGAAAGTGATAAAATAGCAATAGGCTACGCTGAAATCAAGGAAAAGGTTGTTGAAAGGCAGTTGGCCTTTCAAAGTGAGGTGCCAGTGAAACAGGACGAGCTAAGAAGCAATCCGACCAGCTGATTGACAAAAACCAATATTGTGCAAATAGAACACTGCTTTAGCACTTCAGGTAAGCCACCAAAATCTATAAAATATAATTGTACGATAAAAATATACTCAATACATCAAAAGATAAATCATTTTTTGAGAGAGGAATAAAACACATGAAAAAAGCACTGATCACCGGCATCACGGGTCAGGACGGCTCCTATCTGGCAGAGTTCCTGCTGGAGAAGGGGTATGAAGTCCACGGCATTGTCCGCCGCGCATCCATCTCCAACACCGCTCGTATCGACCACCTGATCGAGAAAAATGCTATCCATCTGCATGACGGCGACCTGTCTGATTCCTCCGGCCTCATCCGTCTGGTAGGCGAGATCAAGCCCGATGAGATCTACAATCTGGCTGCACAGAGCCATGTTCAAGTCTCCTTCGACGCACCTGAATACTCCGGCGATGTGGATGCATTGGGCGTTCTGCGTGTGCTGGAGGCTGTCCGTGTCTGCGGCCTGACCAAGACCTGCAAGGTGTATCAGGCTTCTACCTCTGAGCTGTACGGCAAGGTGGAGGAAGTTCCCCAGCGTGAGACCACTCCGTTCTATCCCTATTCTCCGTATGCAGTTGCAAAGCAGTATGGCTTCTGGATGGTCAAGGAGTACCGCGATGCTTATGGCATGTTCGCTGTCAACGGTATTCTGTTCAACCATGAGTCTGAGCGCCGCGGTGAGAACTTCGTGACCCGCAAGATCACGCTGGCTGCCGGTCGCATTGCCGAGGGCCTGCAGGATCATCTAGAGCTGGGCAACATGGATTCTCTGCGTGACTGGGGCTACGCTAAGGATTATGTCGAGTGCATGTGGCTGATCATGCAGCAGGAGAAACCGGACGACTTCGTCATTGCTACCGGCGTACAGCACACGGTCCGTGACGATGTATTGATGCACAAAATAAAAATCGCACATATTGCTACCGGCGTACAGCACACGGTCCGTGACTTCACCGAGAAGGCTTTTGCCGCCAACGGCATCACCCTCCGCTGGGAAGGCACCGGCATTGATGAGAAGGGCTACGATGCTGCCACCGGCAAGATGCTGGTCTGCGTGAATCCTCAGTGGTTCCGTCCCACCGATGTGGACAACCTGTGGGGCGACCCCACCAAGGCCAAGACCGTTCTGGGCTGGGACCCGCAGAAGACCAGCTACGAGCAGCTGGTCGAAATCATGGCCAAGCACGACCGTGAGCGTGCAAAGCGCGAAAAGGCACTCAAGGCAGTTCTGTAATTTGGAAAGAAGGCAATCTTATTATGATGGAAAAGAATGCTAAGATTTATGTTGCAGGTCATCGCGGCATGGTCGGTTCGGCTATCGTTCGTGAGCTGCAGCGTCAGGGCTACACCAATATCATCACCCGCACTCACAAGGAGCTGGACCTGACCCGTCAGGACGCTGTGGAAGAGTTCTTCGCGCAGGAGAAGCCGGAGTATGTGTTCCTGGCAGCTGCCAAGGTCGGCGGCATCGTGGCAAATCAGGAGGCTCTGGCCGACTTCATGTATGACAACATGACGCTGGAGATGAACGCCATCCATTCTGCATGGAAAAACGGCTGCAAGAAGCTGGAATTTCTGGGCTCCTCCTGCATCTATCCCCGCATGGCTCCTCAGCCCATGCAGGAGAGCTGCCTGCTGACCAGCGAACTGGAAAAGACCAACGAAGCCTATGCACTGGCTAAGATCAGCGGCCTGAAGTACTGCGAGTTCCTGAACCGTCAGTATGGCACCGACTACATCAGCGTCATGCCCACCAACCTCTATGGCCCCAACGACAACTATCACCCCACCCACAGCCATGTGGTGCCGGCGCTCATCCGCCGTTTCCACGAGGCCAAGGAGCAGGGTCTGCCCAGCGTTACCTGCTGGGGCGATGGCTCTCCGCTGCGTGAGTTCCTGTATGTGGATGACCTTGCAAACCTGTGCGTCTTCCTGATGAACAACTACTCCGGCAACGAGACCGTCAACGCAGGTACCGGCAAGGAGCTGACCATCAAGGAGCTGACCGAGCTGGTTGCCAAGGTCGTGGGCTACACCGGCGAGATCAAGTGGGATACCACCAAGCCCAACGGCACTCCCCGCAAGCTGCTGGACGTGTCTAAGGCCACCAATCTGGGCTGGACCTACAAGACCGAGCTGGAAGACGGCCTGCGCCTGTCCTACGAGGACTTCCTGAACAACCCGATGCGTGCAGAGCGTTAAAATAAACGATTTGAAAGGGTCGTGTGTCCGTGCAGGGCCGCGGCCTTTTTTGCTAGATGACAGGAGAAAAAATTATGAATCTGGTGTTATTGTCCGGTGGTTCCGGTCAGCGTCTGTGGCCGCTTTCCAACGATATTCGCTCCAAACAGTTCATCAAGATCTTCCACCGAGAAGACGGTGAGCTGGAATCTATGATCCAGCGAGTCTACCGTCAAATCAAGACGGTCAATACCGATGCAACGGTCACCATTGCGACCTCCAAGTCTCAGGTCTCGGCCATCCGCAATCAGCTGGGCGAGGAAGTGGGCATCAGTGTGGAGCCTTGCCGCCGGGATACCTCCCCGGCTATTGCGCTGGCTGCTGCCTATCTGAAGGACGTGCAGGGCGTCGGTGAGGAAGAATCCGTTGTCGTCTGCCCGGTAGACCCCTATGTGGAGAACGACTACTTTGAGGCACTGAAAGCACTGGGAGACCGTGCCGCTGTCAGCAGTGCAAATCTGGTCCTGATGGGAATTGAACCGACCTACCCCAGCGAGAAATACGGCTACATCATCCCCATCGGCAAGGAGCAGGTCAGCAAGGTGTCCATGTTCAAGGAAAAGCCCACGCAGGAAGTGGCAAAGGATTACATTGCAAAGGGTGCTCTCTGGAACGGTGGCGTGTTTGCCTTCAAGCTGGGCTATGTGCTGAACCGTGCCCATGAACTCATCGATTTCGTGGACTATGAGGACCTGTTCAATAAGTATGACACCCTCAATAAAATCAGCTTTGACTACGCGGTGGTCGAGCATGAGCCGGAGATCGAGGTCATGCACTTTGCAGGCACCTGGAAAGACCTTGGTACCTGGAACACCCTGACAGAGGCAATGGACGGCCACGTCGTAGGCGAGGCAATGCTCAATGAGAAGTGCGAGAATGTCCATGTGGTCAACGAGCTGGATGTGCCCATCCTCTGCATGGGCCTGAAGGATGTGGTGGTCTCTGCCAGCCCGGAGGGCATTCTGGTCTCGGATAAGGAGCAGTCCAGCTACATCAAGCCCTTCGTCAACACGCTCGACCACCGGGTCATGTTCGCGGAAGAATCCTGGGGCAGCTTCAAGGTCATCGACATCGACAAGGCTTCCATGACCATCAAAGTGACCCTGAATGCAGGCCACCGGATGAACTACCACAGCCACCAACACCGGGATGAGGTTCGAACTGGAATACTGAGGTGCTGTGGGAGGCGTCTATGCAAAACAAGAACAAGCCTCTTTTGCTCCGACCGTCCGGCAAGGATTATCTCTGGGGCGGCAGCCGTTTGAATGACGAATTTGAAAAGAACATCGATATGGACCCGCTGGCAGAGACCTGGGAGTGTTCGACCCATCCGGACGGCCCAAGCTATGTGGTGAGCGGTGAGTTCGGGGGGGGGCAGGAGCTGGCAGAGGTGCTGAGAGCGCATCCGGAGTATCTGGGCGAACGGCACAAAGGCGAAAACACTCTGCCCATCCTCATCAAATTCATCGACGCCAAGAAAGACCTGTCGGTGCAGGTGCATCCCACCGATGCCTACGCACAGGAGCACGAAAACGGACAGCTGGGCAAGACCGAGATGTGGTATGTGCTGGATGCCGGACGCGATGCGAAGCTGGTCTACGGACTCAAGCAAAACTGCACAAAGGCCGAGATGCGCAGGGCGATCGCAGACGGCACGGTGATGAAATATCTGCAAAAAGTCCCCATCCACAAGGATGATCTGTTCTTCATTCAGGCCGGAACAGTCCATGCCATCGGTGCGGGTGCGCTGGTGGCAGAGATCCAGGAAAACTCCAACCTGACCTACCGCCTGTACGATTATGACCGTGTGGGCAAGGACGGCAAAAAGCGGGAGCTGCACATCGACAAGGCGCTGGATGTGGCAAACCTGAAAAGCAGCGCCGAACCCCGCCAGCCGCTGCGTGTGCTGAAATACCGGCAGGGAGTCGCCTCGGAACTGCTGACCCGCTGCAAGTATTTTGAAGTCTACCGCATGATCGTCAATACCGAACGGCGGCAGAAAGTACACTACCGGGCAGATGGTATTGCGTTTCGTGTGCTGCTCTGTGTCAATGGCTGCGGGACCATTTCCTACGACGGCGGCAGCATCACTTTCTATAAAGGTGACTGCATCTTTGTCCCGGCGGATTCCGAGACACTGTCGATTCATGGACAGGCACAATTTCTGGATGTAAGAGGTTGAGAAAATGGATATTAAAAAGGAATATGAGCGCTGGCTGGCCAAGGCCACCGTCGATGCCGATGTAGTGGCAGAGCTGAAAACGCTGGATGATGCCAAAATCGAAGATGCGTTTTACCGTGACCTTGCCTTTGGCACGGGCGGTCTGCGCGGCGTCATCGGCGCAGGCACCAACCGCATGAACATCTATACTGTGGCAAAGGCATCTCAGGGTCTGGCCGATTATCTGAAAAAGAACTTTGCAGAGCCGTCTGTGGCCATCGGCTACGACAGCCGCATCAAGAGCGATGTGTTTGCAAAAGTCGCCGCCGGGGTGTTTGCGGCTAATGGCGTCAAGGTCAATATCTGGCCCGTCCTGATGCCGGTACCGACCGTGTCCTTTGCGACCCGCTATCTGCACACTTCGGCGGGTGTCATGGTCACGGCTTCTCACAACCCCAGCAAGTACAACGGTTATAAGGTCTACTGGTCCGACGGCGCCCAGCTGCCGCCTCAGCACGCCGACGCCATCGCCGCCCAGCTGGAAAAGATCGACATCTTCACCGGCGTGAAGCGCATGGACTTCGAGGAGGCGGTGCAGGCCGGTCTCATCGAGATCATGGGCGAGGAGACGGACCGCGCCTTTATGAAAGAGGTCATGGACATGGTCAACGACCGCGAGTCCATGTCCAAGGTGGCCGACACCTTCAAGGTGGTCTACACCCCGTTCCACGGCTGCGGCTGGAAGCTGGTGCCGGAAGCCCTGCGGGGTCTGGGCGTCAAGCACCTGTACTGCGTGGAGCAGCAGATGGTGCTGGACGGCAACTTCCCCACCGTGGCCTCCCCCAATCCCGAGAATCCCGAGGGCTTTTATCTGGCCATCGAACTGGCGGACAAGGTCGGCGCCGACTTCATTCTGGGCACCGATCCCGACAGTGACCGCGTGGGCATCATGGTCCGCGACCATACCGGAAAATTCGTGGCCGTCACCGGCAACCAGACCGGCGTGCTGCTGCTGGATTACCTGATCGGTGCGCTGCGCCGCGCCGGGAAAATGCCGGAAAAGCCGGTGTTTCTGAAGTCTATCGTCACCACCAACATGGCCCGTACCGTGGCCGAGGCCAACGGCGTTACCTGCTGCGACACCTTCACCGGCTTTAAGTTTATGGCCGAGAAAAAGGCGGAGCTGGAGTCCTCCGGTCAGGGTGAGGTCATTCTGTCCTACGAGGAGAGCTACGGCTATATGATGGGCGACTACGTCCGCGATAAGGACGCCGTCACCGCGTCTCTCATCATCACCGAGATGGCGGGCTGGTACGCCGCCCAGGGCATGACCCTCTACGATGCGCTGCAGGCCCTGTACGTCAAGTACGGCTGGTACGGTGAAAAGACCCACAATCTGGTGATGCCCGGTGTGGACGGGCTGGAGAAGATGGCCGCACTGATGAAGCATCTGCGCCAGACGCCTCCCGCTGACATCGCCGGGGTGGCCGTCACCGTCCGCAAGGACTATGCCGACGGAACCGCAACCGATTGCGCCACAGGGGTTTCCAGCCCCATGGAGCTTCAAGGAAGCAACGTGCTGCGCTACGAGCTGGCCGATGGCACCACCATTCTGGTGCGCCCCTCCGGCACAGAGCCCAAGATCAAGATCTACATCCTCACCCGCGGCAAGGACGCGGCGGAGCGGGACGCCAACCTCGTCAAATACTCCGCATGGGTGGAGACCCTGGTCAGGTAACAGCGGCGCGCCCCTTTTGACCCCCGATCTTCGTAAAAAAGAACTGCATGATGAAGAAAAAAAGAGACTGGGAACTTTCCCAGTCTCTTTTCTGCGTTTTTTTGCCGAAACGGTTATCTCCAGATCTCGCTGTAGAAGTAAACGGCCAGCATACCCGGGCCCACATGTGCGCCGGTGACAGGTTCATGACACACGGTGAGGATCTCTCCGGTGCAGCCCACCTGCCGCAGCTTGGTGGCCACCACCAGCGCGTCGGAGATGCCCACGGGGGCACTGCGGTCCTCCACCATCTGGTCGTACAGCTTCACCAGCTCCTCGATGCCGGCCTTCTTGCCGCGTACCTTGGAGAGCATCACGATCTTGCCCTCCTCGTCGCCCTCGAGGATGGGTTTGATCTGCAGCAGCGTACCGGCCAGCGCCGCACCGCCGGAGATGCGGCCGCCCTTGCGCAGGAACTTCAGCTCGTCCACCATAAAGTGCTGGCGCATCTTGCCGCACAGCTCCTCACAGCGGACCTCGATCTCCTCGATGACGCGGCCCTCCGCCGCCAGCTTGGCAGCCGCCAGCACGATGAGACCTTCGCCCAGGGACGCGCCCCGGCTGTTCAGTACGCGGATCTTCCGGTCCGGATACTCCTCGGCCAGCTCCTTGGCCACCAGCCCCACGCCCCAGCAGGTACCGCTGACGCCGCTGGAGAGGCCGATATACAGCACATCGTCGCCGTTTTTCAGATGCGGCTCCATTTCCCGCCGGGCGGCGTCCGGTGTAACCATGGAGGTCTGCACCACGGCGCCGTGCCGCATGGCCTCGTAAAAGCTGCGGCCATCGAACTCCGCGCTGATATCCGCCGGCTGACCGTCTATGGTGTAGGTCAGGCAAAGCTCCCCGATGCCGTACTGCTCCAGCAGGTGCTTGGGCAGGTTTGCCGCGTTGTCGGTCATAATACGTACCATAACAGTGTTCTCCTTTTTGCTTTCGCATACTATGCCAGCTGCGGCACGACCCACTGGGCCAGCGTGTCAAACAGCTGCCGGTATCCCGGCATGGTCAGGTGGATGCCATCCGCCGAAATGAGCTCCGACAGATCCCGCTGCGGCAGGAAACGGCGGCGCACGTCGATCAGCGGCAGGCGCGGCCCCGCACGGCAGGCCCTCGCGCATGGCGAAGGAGGCCACCGTGTCGGAATACAGCTCCTGATACCGGTAGATGCAGCCCACATCGCCCAGCCAGCGCATGATACTGTCTCGGCTGAGGCCGCCCCTACAAATATAGTCCAAATAACGAGCGCCGTCAATAGGCGGAAGTGTCATCAGCACCGGCTGCACCCCCACGCGGGCCAATTCTGTTACCGTCTGCTTCAATTTGGACAGAAATTCCGGCAGCTCCGTGCGGGGCCTGTGGTCCCCCTCGGGGTCGGCGGCGATGCTGGCCCAGTCGAAATCACTGTCGTTGCCGCCGTAGGCCACCAGCGCCCAGCGGGCGTCCATACCACGGGCCACGTCGTGCTCCACCAGCGAGAGTCCCTTGCTGATGGTGGAGCCCATCTTGGCGCGGTTCACCACCTCCAGCCGCTCCGTGGGGTACTGGGCCATGACCTCCGAAAGATGAAAATGATAGCGCATGGCGGCGTCCGGCACCGTGGCCTTCAGCAGCGAATCTCCATAAATATAGGCACGCTCCATGATCTGCCCTCCTTGACGTCTTTTTACATAATATAGCATATTAGATTTCCCGCGTCAAGGTATCAGTTGCACATTTTTCTTGTCAGCTGCGGCATCTTGTGATATAGTATATTACGTTCATTGACAAGGAGGCGTCGTTATGCAATACGACAAAAGTCTTGTAGCCCATAAGCTGCTGCGCTGGGACAAGTTCATCACCGATTACCATCTGCCGGAGTGGAACTCCATCCCCGATTTCGGCCTGTATATGGATCAGGTCATCGTGCTGCTGGAGCAGTATCTCAGCTTCATCCCCACGCCGGCGGGAGCCAAGGAGCATATCGTCACCTCCGCCACCATCAACAACTACGTGCGGCTGAAGATCATGCCCGCGCCGGTGAAGCGGAAGTATCATCGGGTACACATCGCCTATCTGGTGATGATCCTGACCATGAAGCAGAGTCTCAGCATCAGTGACGTGCAGAAGGTCATCCCGCCGATGGACAGCAGCGAGGATGAGGTGCTGTCTGTCTATGAGGACTACTCGGAAAAGTTCCGGCGGCTGGCGCTGTTTTTCAACCAGCAGGTGCAGTCCGCCGCAGAGGGTGTCCGCAGCACGGAGCAGAGCTCCGACAACGCCGTGGAGCTGCTGGTCATTGAGAGCGCCCTGATCGCGGGCTTTTCCAAAATCCTGGCGGAGAAGCTCATCCGTCTGTGCGGCGCGGACACGGAGGATGTACTGGCGGCGGAACAGGCCAAAGAGGAATAAAAAGAGAGGGCTGCGCCCTCTCTTTTTTATTTGCCGCGTTTGTTGACCTTCTCCTTGTTGAACATGCAGAAGGCCGTCATGATGAGGATGCGCAGGTCAAAGGCCGGCGTCCAGTTTTCGATATAGTACAGGTCGTACTCGATACGCTTTTTGATGGATGTGTCGCCCCGCAGGCCGTTGACCTGCGCCCAGCCGGTGATGCCGGGCCGCACCTGGTGCTTTACCATATAGCGGGGGATCTCCTCCTTGAACTGCTCCACGAAGAAGGGCAGCTCCGGCCGAGGGCCGATGAGGCTCATGTCGCCCTTGAGGACGTTGAAGAACTGGGGCAGCTCATCCACAGAGCACTTGCGGATCAGGGAGCCGAACCAGGTCTTGCGGTCGTCCACGTTTTTGCTCCAGCCGGTGTTTTCGCTGCTGTTCACCCGCATGGAGCGGAATTTGTACATGTAAAAGTTCTTTTTGTCCTTGCCCACGCGCTCCTGCCTGAAAATGATGGGGCCGGGGGAGGACAGCTTCACGCCGATGGCGGCGATCAGCATCAGCGGCGAGGTCAGAATGATGAGTACCAGAGAGCAGATGATATCCGCCGCCCGCTTGAGGAAGGCGTTGCCCAGATTGTCCAGCGGAATACGGCGCAGGTTGATGAGCGGCAGGCCGTTGACGCTGTCGAACTGGGGGTTTGCGGGCATGTAGCGCACGTAGGACGGCACCACGGACAGCTTGGTACCGTCCTTTTCGCAGGCGTTGATGATGCGGCCCATCCAGCGGCCTTCCTCGGTGGGCAGGGCCACCACCACCTCGTCCGGCTTCTCGCTGGCGAAGATGGCGTCCAGCTCCTCGTCGTCCACCACTACGTACTTGCCCTTCTCGTACTGGTAGCCTTTCACGATGTCTTCCGGTTTCAGCTCTCGTTTACAGTCAGGGCACGTCTTCACGTATCGCACGCGCTTCATGCTATCTTTGGCAAGTTGGTTGAACCGTACGGCGTCATCCTGCGTCGCCGTGAACAGCTCCACCGGGATGTACACGAGACCGAACGCGATTGCGCCTTTCCTACCGGCCATGACCTGCTCCTTCCTCGCGGATGCTTCTCGGCATCGTAGCGCGGGCTTGCCGTCTGCCTCGCTTCGGAGATCGACCGAGGACGAACTGCAACGATGGCGTTTTCACGCGGGCAAGCTGGCAGATGAGCTGAGGCGAGGAAAGGAGGCGGAAGCGGGCATGGACGAGCAGGTCGTCTATTGGATC
>OGPN01000499.1_pt1 | contig 27721 bp, 16 predicted proteins | sample 1552941 | NCBI WGS metagenome assembly OGPN01 (sample SAMEA2580220, study PRJEB22360) | human gut metagenome | biome: human gut; feature: human-associated habitat; material: faeces | place: Denmark | collected 2008/2010
CCGCCACAATGGCGGCAAATATTTTCTTCTTCATTTTTCAGTTGGAGAACGTGGAAAAGATTAGGGCGGGGCAATCGGTTGAAAAAAATTGCCCCGCCCCGGTTTAGACAAAACAGAGCTGAAACGTTTTGCCTTCAAACTATAGGGTTCAGCGATAGAGCATCAGAGTGCCCCAGCCGAGCTGGTCGTATGCGCCGGAATTGTTGCCATAGCGGTTTTCGGGCTCGCCCACACCGCCTTCAGGACGAGCCTTGTCGGCCGCCATCTTGACGTAGCGGTAGCCGTCGCCAAAGCCCTTCTCACGCTGATAGTGGTTGAGATAGATTTCGAAGCAAGGACGGAGCTTGCCGCGATTGTCGTCGTCGGCGAAAGTGGTCTGCACCCAACCGTGGTCGTGAGGGCGTCCGCCATTGCAGGCGCAGTCGATGCAGTAGTTGTAGGTGGCGAAGGGGATTTTATCGGCGCTCACGAGCCAGAGTCCGGTGTTGTTGTTGCGGTCGGTGCCCTGGCGCAGGTTGGTGAGGGCGACGTATTCGGCCATCTTCATCAGAGCGTTGTCGTTGGCGGCGAAGAAATCGAGGTCGGGAATCTCGGGGTTAAGCTTGAAGAGCGTGTAGCTCATCTGTGCGAGGTTGGAGGCTACGGCGCACGACATCATGGCGTGGCCCTGGTCGCGGCCGCTTTCCTGGTTCTGGCCGATGGTTTCGCCCGAGCCGAGCGGATCGGCATGGAAAGCGGGAACAAGCTTTTTGACGCTGCCGTTGCCCACGCCACGGTGGAAGTAGTTGACCACGTAGTTGACCATGTCGTTGTTCTCGCAGAGAATGCCGATGGCCAGATAAGAGGAGAGTGATACGAGGTCCCAGTTGCTCCAATAGTGCTCGTCGCACTGGCCGTGATGACGGCGGAGAAAGTCCATGTTACGCTCGGCCCAGACGTCGAGCATCCACTGCTTGAAGGTGGCGAAGTCCTGGGCGCTCCATCCGGAGTAGTCGCGCAGAATCTCGGCGGCGTTGGCGAATGTGAAGCCCTGGGCGCCGGCACAGAGGCTCTGGTCGGAAGAACCGGTTACCTGCTTACAGGTGGCTGCCCACTCGTTGAGGATTCTCACGGCGGCGTCGGCATATGCGGCCTGGTCGGTGAGTTTCCAGAGCAGGGCCATCTGCCAGGCGGAACCGGCGTCCTCAAAGGCCCGACGGTAGTTTTCGGGGGTACCGCTGCCGCGATATACGATTTCCACAGGCTGGGGAGTGTAGTTTACGTTGACTCGCGAGCTGTTGGAAAGGTTGGTGAACTCGGTCTTGACTTCGGCCGGGCAGTCGGGCGATGCCAGGAGGGCTTTGACCCGGTCGAAGTCGGCCTTGTCGTACATGGCGCAGGGGTGGCTGTAGGTGTATACGCCCTCCACGTTCTTGTTCTTCTCGTTGGGGGTAAGGTCCACCTCGCCGTATTCGTTTTCCTGACAGGAAGTGGCGGCAAACGAGGTGAGAACAAACAGAGGTAATGCTATTTTATGAAGTTTCATCGCTATTTTATTGTGGTTTCTTTCGGGATTTCCCCGCCCGGTCTGTTACCGGGCGGGGCATCCCGGGATAAGAACTTTTCAGTGAGTAATCACGTAGGTCTCCGTTTATTTCTTCACCTCGTAGGTGAGATGGTCGACGTTGGTGATATAGTCGCGTAGGTCGTCGAGATTCTTGAAAGTCTGAATCCAGTAGACTTTGTAGGTCAGTGAGTTTCCGGGCGCACCGACGATGTCGGCATATTTCACGCTCAGAGTGGGGAAGGTTGCCACGGCTGTGGTGGGGAGCTTGCCACCAGTTTGCCATCCCTGCTCGGTGAAGTCGTAGATGAAGACGTGGGAGCCGTCGGAGCAAAGGTACTCGTGGAGCCACTTGTTGTTGGTGCCGTTAAGACCGCCCTTGAAGGTTTTACCGTCGCAGGTGGCGTTGGTGGCGTCGACGGTGATGTTTCGGCCGGTAACGCCGGGCATATCGCGCACATCGTCCATCTTGAAGGCGAAGATGGGATATTCGCCGGCATGGAAGTAGGCGGCAGGCTCGTAGCACTTGAAGTCCTGACGGAGTTTGCTTGTGCCGGTGGCCTCGATTGAAATATATCCGTCGTGCCAAGTGGTGCGGCTCATGTTGGCAGTGTTGTCGGCCCAGCTGAAGTGGTCGGGATTGTGGAAGAGCTCGCGGTGGAGACCGGCAGGCATCGAGAGTGTGATTTCATCGCTCTGGCCCGACTCGGGACAGATGGCGCGGATTGTCACGTCGCCGAATACGCCCTTGGTGTTGAAGGTTACTTTGCCTCCATCTACAGTGGCGATGGATTCGTCGCTCGACTCCCAGCGGAGCATCGATACGGTCGACGCCGCGGGAACGGTTGTGAAGTCGATTGTCAGACCGCGTTCGTTGATGGCGCAGAGATATCCGCTGCTCTTATCGAAGGTGCGCGAGAGCGATACGCTTTCGGGCGGAACGACCTTGTTGACGTAAAGTACTTTCGAAGCGCTTACGCCGGAACCGTCGAGAGTAGTGGCGGTGATGGTGACGGCACTCTGGAGAGGTTCGGTGTTCACCCCGGTGACTACGCCCTTGGCGTCGACCGTGGCGACAGACTCGTCGGAACTCGTCCACTTCACGGTGCGGTAGGTGGCGTTGGAGGGGAGAATCGTAGCAGTGAGCTGGAGCTGGTCGCCAACAAACAGTTCGTCGGATTCCGACGAGATTACAATCTGCTGAGCAGGCACAACGGTCTCGCTTACCACCACCTTGATAGAGGCGTTGATCGAGGAGCCGGAGCGCGCCGGATCGGGAGTTATGGAGATTACTGCGAAGCCGAATCCGGAACCGCTGACGGCGGTAATCTTACCGTTGGCGTCGACCTTCACATTCTCGGGGCTGGAGGAATTCCAGAGCACGTCGTGGAAGGTGACGTTGTCGGGCTGGAGCGAGCCCTTGAGCTGATACGACTGACCCACAAGCATCGGGAGCGCTTCAGTTCCGGTCTCGTCGGTATATACGAGCTGACTTGCCTCCTCGGGCAGGGTGAGCTGCACGGCCGAAGGATAGATCGCTTCGGTAAGCAGCGTGGTGTCATCGTCGTCGGAGCAGGCTGTGAGCGAGGCGGCTACCGCCACCACGGCCATCGAAGCCATATATTTATAGACATTCATGATTCAGATGAGATATTTGAATTTATAAGTAACTGTTCAAAATTATTTTATACTTTCCTGATCTAATTATTTCAACATTTCCGCGGTAAAATTTTCGAATCTTTTCCTCTCTTCATCAGTCGTGTAGACATCTACACTCCTTCTTCATCGAGAAAAATCTCCTGAAAATTTTCCTCCCGGAAATATCAAAATAATTTCGACCAGTTACTTACTTAAGGTATGATTCACCCGGAGGTTACCAGCCGGGATTCTGGCCGAGCTGAGGATTGAGCTGAAGCTGGTCGCTCGGGAGCGGGCAGAGGTAGAGCTTCGAGGAGGTTTTCCAGGCGCTGCGGTCGGTGTAGAGGATGATGCGGCCCTCGGCATCGAGCGGCTGCCCGTGGTTGGCCCAGTTGGTCTCATACCATGTTCCGGAGATGTGGATGCCGGTGAGGTCCTGGCTCATCTCCTGCGGGGCGGTGGCCCAGCGCTTGAGGTCGTCGAGGCGGAAGCCTTCCATGAAGAGCTCCACGGTGCGTTCGCGGCGGATTTCTTCGCGCATGCTCAGGCCGTTGGTGCTTACGAGACTGTTGGTGAGGTCGGGCATGGTTTTATTCACGCGCTTGCGCACTTCGTTGAACCACTTGAGGTCGGGGTCGTCGATGCGGTTGTTGAGCTCGAACATGGCCTCTGTGTAGTTGAGGTAGACTTCGGCCAGACGGAGCACGGGGAAATCGTAGCTCTCGAAGTAGTCCTCCACATGGCGCTCGGATGCCCATTTCCAGAGCAGATAGCCAGTGGAGCTGACGGGAGCGCCGGCCGTCTTGCACTTCTGATAGTCATCATCGTTCCAGGCGGTGCGCCAGGCACCGTCGTTGTCGAAGTAGCGCTGGTCGGGAGCCAGAAGAGTGGTGATCATGCGGTTGTCGCGGTTGGTGTACTCGGAGTTCTTGCCGGCATAGCCCTGGAACTGCGGGTTGCGGTTACCGTTCATATTGATGGGCAGACCGTTCTGACAGAGATACATGTCGGCCAGCTTGCTGGTGGGAGCGAAGTTAAGCGATGTGGTGATGGCGTGGGTGATGTTGCGGCCGGTCTTGTCGCCAAGGCGATGACGGCGTGCGAGAATTGTCTCCTTGTTGGCGCTCTTCTGCAGTCCGGCGGGGTTGCACTGTTCGTCCTCAAGTATGAAGAGGTAGCGGTAGCTCTGAATGCCGAGGGTCTTGTCGTAGAAGAGCTTGTAGTTGTTGGCTGTTATCACTCGCTTGGCAGCGTCGGCAGCCGTCTTGAGCAGCGAGGCGGCGCGGGCGTTGGTCGAGGTGGCGTTGGGGCCGTCGGTGTGGAATTTCTGCCAGGTACCTTCATAGAGGGCCACGCGGCTGAGCATCGCGCGGGCAGCGTCCTTGCAGAGGCGTCCTTCGGCCGACGGTATGTCGGGCAGACCGCCTTCGGCCTCGATGAGGTCCTGAACGCACTGGTCGATTACCGCGCCGCGGTCGTCGCGCGGGCCGTAGAGCTTATCGGAGTCGATGTCGATAGGCTCGGTGAGCAGGGCCACATTGCCGTAGAGCTGCACGAGGTTGAAATAGCAGTAGGCGCGGAAGAACTTGGCCTCGGCCACAGGCACGCGGATTGCAGCCTGGTCGCCGAAGTCGGCGGCGTTCTTGAGCAGGAGATTGCAGTAGTAGATGTTCTTGTAGTTTCCGGTGTAGTTTCCGTCGGAAACGGGCACGGTGTTGGTGCCCTGGCTCCATGCGTTCACCGTCTTGGTTGCCAGAAGGTCGGAGCGGTAGTCGCTGTGGACAGCTTCGGCACTGTTGTCGAACCAGCGGCTGTGGTCCTCGAGGAAACCGTAGTACTGGTTGGCGAAGAGCTGGAAGTTCTCAGCCTTGTTCCATACCATGTTGTCGGCCATTTCAGCCTTGGGCTCGAGATCCATGCACGAGGGGAGCATGAGGCCCATGGCGGCGAGCAGACAGCCTGCGGTGATATATTGTTTTAATTTCATTGCTGATATGAGATTTTACGGTTTAGAAAGTAAGGTTCAGACCGAAGGTCCAGTTGCGGGTGAAGGGATAACGGCCCAGGCCGCCGGCATCGCGTTTGGCTTCAGGATCCCATCCGTCTTTCAGTTTTGTAGTCTCCCAGATGTCCTCGCCGGTGATGTATACGCGTGCATTGGAGAGACACTTGGTGGCTTTCATCCATTTGGCAGGGAAGGTGTAGCCTACGGTTAGGTTCTTCAGGCGCAGGTAGCGGCCGTCCTGAGCGGTGAGCGATGAAGCCTGATAGTTATACGAGTTCACGGCGCCGTCCATGATGTAGGGAGCATAGTAGGCGTCGGGGTTGTCGGGAGTCCAGGTGTTGCCCACCGATGCGTTGGAGGTATTGGTGTACCATCCGCGCAGAGGCACGGTGAAGTTGTCCTGGTTGCGGTAGATGAAGCGATTGGCTGCACCCTGGAACACCACGTTGACGTCGATGCCCTTCCAGTTCACACCGAAGTTGAAGGAGTAGGAGAACTCGGGGGTGTCGCTGCCGAGGAAAATATAGTCTTTTTCGTCGAGCACGCCGTCGCCGTTTTCATCGCAGTACATGTTGTCGCCAACACGGAGGTTCTGCGGAAGGCCGATGCCGTTGTTGGGGAAGTATTTCTCCACGTAGGCTTTGAGCTGCTCCTCGTTCTGAATCTTGCCGGCGTAGCGAAGGCCGAAGATGGAATTGAGGGGATAGCCCTGCATGGTGGAGGTGTAGCCGCTCTTGAGCACGGTGGTGCCTCCGAAGTCGATGAGCTTGTTGCGGGAGAAGGTAATCGTGCCGCCTACGTGGTAGCCCCAGTCGTGGATGCGGCCGTTGTAGGTCAGCTGGCCGTCGAAGCCCCAGTCCTTGAATTTGCCGGCGTTGGCCGAAGGAGCCTTGTCGCCGAGCAGAGCGGGGAAGGAAATGTTGACGAGCATGTTGTCGTTGCGCTTCTCGAAGTAGTCGATCGCACCGGTGATGGCTCCGTTGAGGAATCCGAAATCAAGACCGACGTTGATGTTCTTGATGCGCTCCCACGAGCGGCTGTTGGATGCGAAGGTGCCGTTGGTAGTGATGGTGGAGAGAAGGTCGCTGCCGATGTAGGCACCCTTGTTGCTCACGAGATTGTAGAGCTGGTAGCCGTCGTAGTAGGAGATGCCGCTCTGGTTGCCCATCTCGGCGTAGCTGGCGCGGAGCTTGAGGTTGCTGAGCCAGCGTACGTTGCGCAGGAAAGCTTCCTGATTGATGCGCCATGCCGCCGATACACCCCAGAAGAATTCCCAGCGCTTGTCGCTCTGGAATTTCGAAGAACCGTCGTAGCGGCCGTTGAACTCCAGGAGATAGCGGCTGTCGAAGGCGTAGTTCACGCGGAAGAAGTAGCTGAGGTTGGAGAACTGCCAGCGGTTGCCGAGGTTGCCTTTGTTGCCCTCGAAATTGTTGATGGATACTTCGCCGGTACCGTTGGGGATTTCGATGCCCTGCATGTTGTCCTTCACGTTCACGCCGAAGCCGCGGTAGTCCTTGAACTCATACTGCACGCCGACGGTGGCCGAGAGGTCGTGCTTGTCGGCGAAGATGTGGTGGCCATGGAGATAGCCGGTGGCCGAATAGAAGTCGGTGCGGCTGTTGGTGGCGTAGTAGTAGGGGAAGCCGTCCTTACCGGTGTTGCTCCCCATAGGGGTGTCGTTGTAGGAGTAGTACTGGATTTCGTTGCGCTCCAGATTACGCCATGCCGATGTGGTGTTGTAACCGAGGTTCACGTTGGCGTCGAGCCAGGGAAGAATGTCGACCGCAAGGGTCTCACTGAGGTTGAAAGCCGATACGGTGAGCTTGTTGTCGCCGCCCTCTTCCACGCGGGCCACAGGCGAGCTCCAGTCGCCCCAGATGTAAGGCTTGCCGCTCTGTGAGCGCAGAGGCAGACCGGGCATAGGAATGGAAGCTGTAAGAGCCGAGCCGATCATAGTGGGCGCCACCTGCTCCTGACGGTTGTAGGCCACCATCGATTCGAGGCGCACGCGCTTGGAGAACTGATACTGGTTGTTGAAGCGGATGTTGTAGCGCTGGTTGTTGTTGTTGCCCATCTTGAGGGTAGAACCATCATACATGTAGCCCAGCGAGATGCGGTATTTGTTTTTCTCGTTGCCGCCGGAAACGGCCAGATTATGCTCGGTCGACCATGCGTCGCCGAAGAGCGAGTTGATCCAGTCGACAGAATCGTCGAACACGAAGTCGCTGACGTCGGTGAAGCCTGCGCCGCCCCATGGGTTAGCCGATGTGCCGTCGGGATTCTTGGCTGAGATTACGTCGAAGTAGTGGCCTTTGTACTTTTTGAGCATCTGGGCGTACATGAGCCAGTTGGCATCCTGGTTGTTGGGGTTGTTGACGTTGCCGGCGATAATCATGTCGGCCCATTCGTCGGCGGTCATGGCCTTGGCCATCATGCCCGGATGACGCAGAGTGGCCGAACCGCTGTACTCGACCTTTACCTTGCCTTCCTGGCCTTTCTTGGTGGTGATGAGCACCACGCCGCCGGCAGCGCGCGAACCGTAGATGGCGGCGGCACCGTCCTTGAGGAAGTTGATGGTCTCGATATCGTTGGCGTTGATCAGACGCAGGTCGTTGACGCTTTCAGAAGCCACGCCGTCGATGATGATAAGCGGTTCGGTGGAGTTGATCGAGGAAGCGCCGCGCAGGTTCATGCTCCAGCTCTCGTCGCCGGGAGCGGAGGAAGAACGCGTGATGTTCACACCGGCCACCTGGCCCTGAAGAGCCTGGAGTGGCGAGGAGAGGTTGCCCTTCTCCTTGAAAGCCTTTGCGTCGACAACGGTCACGGCGCCCGAAAGGGATTCCTTCTTGGCGGTGCCGTAGCCGACGACCACAACCTCGTCGAGCATGGCCGAATCCTCGTCGAGCACAATATTCATGGCCGTCGGCTCGGCCTTGAGGTCCTTACCTTTATAACCGACATACGAGATGGCGAGCGTGGAGCCCACAGGGGCTTTCAGCGAGAAATTGCCGTCGATGTCGGTTGCGCATGCGTTGGCAGTGCCTTTCACAGCCACCGTGGCGCCAATCAGGGGTTCGCCCTGTGCATCGGTCACCGTACCGGTGATAGTGGCGGCGTTGGCCGTCGTTGCCGAAGCCTGGGCATAGGCCCGCTGAGGCAAACCCACTGTCAGAACTGCCGCCGCGAAGATTCCGCACACGAGGGCTGCCCGTGTCGAAACCGTGAGAAATCTCTTTCGCATAAGTGATTCTTTTTGGAATTAGATATTTAGGTTAAATTCATTCGTAACATTCAATGCCGCCGGGCCTACATTGCTTCAGGCAATTGCGTCGATATAGGCCCTGACGTCGCGACGCCCGAGGCGCAGGTGGTTTTCCACGGTGCGTGTCGAGAGGTTCAGCTTTTCGGCGATTTCATCGATTGCCAGTTCGTCAAAGCGCGTCATACAATAAATGATACGGCGCTGCGGGGGCAGGCACTCAACCCGCTGCCGTTCCCGCCGGGCAATATCTGCCGCCGAGATGGCCGATTCGAGGTCGTCGGCGAAAATGTCGGCACCACTGAGCATCTCGGCATGCACGCCCGCTGCGATATAATGATGGCGGAGACGGTCGTTCACCAGATTGCGGGCAACGGTGAAGAGAAATGCCTTCAGCGTTTCGCCACATAGCGGCTGAGTGTAGGTGAGCGCCTTCATCCATACGTCCTGCGTGAGGTTCTCGACCTCGGCGCGGTCGGCGATGCGACGCGAGATAAAAGCTTCGATAATGCGGTTGAATTGTCCGTATGCCTCGGCTACGAGGGCGCTGTTGGCTGCGGATACGGTCTGGTTTTCCATGGTGAATTGCAGGTGAGGTTTACTCCCCGGTCTGAGGGGGGCGAAATCTTTGTTCATCGGCAAAATTAGACCCAATTCATGGCCTTGACAAACATTTTCAGCCGCTTTATATCCCGCTTCTTGCATTAAGACAAATGCACAAATAAAACATTGCGATTTAAGGATTTAAGAAATTGAGACTGATGGTATCATAAATTTTTGAAACTCGGCTGGAAGGCCGGTTTCTGTATTCGCCCTATTTTTTCAGCGACTTCAGATAGTCGGCCGGGGTGATGCCCGTAAGGTTTTTGAAATGCCGGAAGAAGGATGCGCGCGAGGAAAAACCACACATCTGGCTCATGGCCGTAAGCGTATAGCGCGAAGTGTCGAGTTCGCCGACGAGACGTTTGAATTCGGCTACACGGTATTCGTTTACGTAGTCGTAATAATTCTTGTGGAGATGCTGATTGAAAAGAAATGAAAGGGCGTGAGCGCTCGAGCCGATCATGGCTGCAAGATCGCCGCTCTTCAGGTCGGGATTGGTGAAGGGACGCTCAGACTTCATGAGCCCCTCGAGTTTGCGGTGGAGGCGTCGGCACTCTTCCTCGCTGAGGCGGGTGGTGCGATAGCGTTTCAGTTCCATCTCGCGCGCCTTGCGGTCGGCCTCTTCGAGCAGTTCCGACTCGCGCTCCTGCATGGCCGAGGCCTCGCGGCGGTGCCGGCGATGGAGAAGATAGAAGTACACGGCCGTACCACCGGCGGCAAGCAGGCAGAGAAACATAATCACAGCAAGCAGATTGACCGACGGCCGGATGCGGATATCGTAGCCGGTCTCGCTGGTGGGATCGCCGGCATGGCGGATGCGGAAGCGGTATTTGCCCGGAGGCAGATCGTAGTAGGAGATCCGCCCGTGGCCGGTTTTCATCGTCCAGGAGTCGTCGTAGCCGTCGAGCATATATTCCACCATCTGGTCCTCTGGCTGGATATAATCGAAATTGGCATGCCAGAGCGTCAGATTGTTCTCCTTGCTGTCAAGATCGATGGAGAGCAGGCGGCGCCCGCGGTGAAGCCGGCTGAACACACTCCGGCCGTTGGAAGCTATCTCCGTAAGCTCAGGCAGGCTCTTGAGCGACGCCTCGCCACGCAGGCGGTTGAGATCGAGGCGCACCAGCCCCTGGTTATTGCCGAGCCAAAGGTCGCCGTTCTCCCCTCTCACCGGATTGCAGAAAGTGAATACATTGCTTGGCAGGCCGTCCGACAGACTGAAGTAGCGGAGCGTTTTCTGGCCGTCGAACTGCATCAGCCCCATCTCCGAACCGATCCAAAGCATCCCGTCGGCATCTTCGCTGATAAAAGTGGCAGCGCGGTTGGTGGCCGCGGAAATCCCCTTCAGGGGCGCGAAATCCGTAAGCTGAAGATTGCTGCGGCATATGTCGCCGCGGTCGGGAAGGAAATAGAGATTATGATTGCGATCCTCGAAAATATCACGTATTTTCTGCTTGTTGACGAATCCCTGCGGAAAACCGTTGGTTCGGATCATGGATCCGTCCCAGATGGCGAGACCTGTTTCGGTACAGATCCAGCCCCGACCGGTCGAATCGAAGAATATTTCGTAAATATTGCCTTGCGGCAGATGGGAATTCCTTTGGGTAAAGCATTTGGTAGCTCTCAGATCGCCCGAAGCGTCGAGTCGGTAGAGTCCGCGCGATGTGCCGATCCATAGGTTGTCCGACCGGTCGGAAGCAATGACAAATACGCTCTCCCGGCTATCGAAACCGGCCCCGGGGACGAATGGTTCGAGCCTGCGGGCCGACGGGTCGAACGTATACATCCCCCCGTTGTAGGTGCCTATATAGTAGCGGCCGCGCCATTTGCGAATGCAGAAAATGATATTCGACTTAATCTGCGGACTTTTGAATTCCATCATCTCGCGAGTCGAACCATCGACGTAGTAGAGGCCCTCGCGTGTGCCGATAAGCTTAACCGCTCCATCTACGGCTACAGCTCTCACAGCCCGGTGGAGGGTGGAGAATCCGCCTCCGGGCAGAGAATAGACTTCGAAAATCCGGCGCGTATAGGGGGTATAGTCGGCGCCATCCTGATAATATCCCACCCAAAGCAATCTCTTTTCGTCGACCAACACGGAATAAACTGAATTTGAGCGCAAGGCGAACGCCGGCGATGCCCCCACCTCATAATGGCGCAGAATACGGCCATCGGGGCTGCAGACAAAAACGCCTGTGCCGTCGGTGGCGGCCACGAGAGTGCCGTCTACGGCAGTGAGCCCCGTGACGATGTCGTTGCCTACCTCCATCGGCTCCAGGAAGCGCTCTCCGCGCGCGAGAAAAGGCCTGACTCCACCTCCGTGAGTAGCCACAAATATAGTGTCGCCTATCGACGTTACAGCCGTGGGGGTATAGGGGCCATGGCTTATGAATGAATTAAAATGGCGCTGCGAGGCATCGAAGCGGTTGAGGCCACGCGGCGACGCCACCCAAAGATCGCCTGCAGGGGTGAGATGCATAGCCGTCAGCGAGTTGGCGTTAGACATTACATCGGGGTCGAGCAGGAAGCGGCTGAGTTTACGGCTGTCGACATCGAGAATAAACATTCCGGCATCGGTGGCTACAAACAGGGTATCTCCCTTGCAGGCAAGGGCATTGACCGACATATTAATCTTGTCGGGAAATACCGGCACCATATCCTGCATCGTCGCCGATACCACAAATAGCCCCGCCGCGTTGCCCATGAAAATTTCGTGGCGCGGCCCTTCGGCAATGGCCTTCACACGCTTGGCGTTAAGATTCTCGCCCGGTATGGGAAAACTTCGGATGTTGTTGCCGTCGAAACGGTCGAGGCAGAGACCTGTGCCGAGCCATACGTAACCGCGGGAATCCTTGAAGATGCTGTTTACAACCAGATCACTCAACCCACTGTTGCTGTCGAGATGACGAAATTCACCTCTGCTGCCCAAAGCGTGGACAGCAGGAATAGTAAGAAGCAATATCAGGACAAAAATACGGACGAGTCTCAGTCCCTTCATAATCAGCATAATCGCGGGTCAAGGCAGAAGACGCCGGCAGATGAATTTCATGGTTGTAATGCCAAAGTTATCCAAATCTGCGTTTTTTTCCAAATTTTTGCCGATTATTTAACATAGCTGTAGCCGTTATCGACACTCGTTCAATTGGCTGTAAGCGTGGCGCACCCGGGAAGCGAGGGGCTGCACGAATAGTCGCCTGACGCATCGCGCTCCACGAGTATCTCGACCGGCACAGGCGATTGCAGGGTGAATTCAGGCGTCTCAAGACGCGTTCCCGCAAGGAACCACCGGTTGGCCGAGGCCATTGCCGTAGAACCGCTCATACGCAGCCCGTCGGCTTCGAGAGAAGCTTCGGGGGTGTCGGTGTTGACAATCAGATATTCCGCTCCGCTTTTTTCTTTGACAAGCAGGGCCACATGGCTTCCATCCATATCTGCTTTCACAGCAGGATAATCCACAGAGGCGATGCGCGAGGGGGAATGGCTTGCCGACGGCTCGAAAACGGCCACAAACGGCCGGTTCCATGCCTCGCCCCGCTGACGCGCCACATAGGTAAGCGTAGGCGTAGCCTTAATGTCGTAAGGCATCTCAGGTATTCTGCTTAGCCCCTCGGTCATGGGACTTAACGCCGAGAATACGGTGCGTTCGGGCGCTCCAGCCATCCACATGCGCATCTCAACCTGCGTGGAATCCGGGCGGTCGACAGTGAAGGTAGCCCGTACGGGACTTTCGGTCGTGGCAGACCGCTTGTCGAAAAGATAGGAGTAGGCTCCGAGATGGGCTCCGGCAAAAGCGAGTTCCTGAGTAGGCTGCAGCCCGAGAGAGCTGCCGTCGGAAGCGGACATCTCCATCCGCTGGCCCATATTGTGGTAAAAATAGTCGTGAAACTTGTCGCGGCCGTTGCGCCGGCGCGAGCGGAATATATCCACATAGAAGCCTGTGGAATCCGACGTTGCCACGATGGCGTTCACGCGCCGCTGGTCGGAAGTAGTTTCCGGCTCAAGGAAATAGAGGTCGCCGTAGGTGAACGGTACGGCTTTTCCTACCCCTTCCGAGCCCGACGCAGGATATAGTCCGCGCACCTCGAAGGGATGGTTGCTCTTCATAACAGGATAGGACGACACGCCGTCGACGCAGACCGTATTGTGAGCCGGAAACTGACTGTAGTATTCATGGTAGTCGATACCGGAATATAGCGTCTGTCCTATTCCTCCGTCGGGAGCGAGACGCAATCCGTGGCCGTAGAGCTCCATACTGATGCCGTTGGCGTGCATATGGTTGCCATCACTGCCGTTGAGCGCAATCATGAGCGAACGGTCGGGATGCATTCCCGTGCGTTGAACCAGCCAGGAGGCGTTGGGTGCATAGAATGTGGAGGTTACATATGGAGAGAGATTGTCGACCTTCACATCGGCGAGCATCCGCTCGAAGCGTCGCTTAATGTCGGACTTACCGAAGCGTCCGGCATTGCGCACCAGGCGTTCGTAGATCTGCGGCTTTACGCGATCGGGGTGCGTATCGCCGAAAGCAATCGTGCGTGCGTCGGGCATCATGTATTGCGGATATGCCTCGGCAGCCTTGGCTATTACCGGTAGCTCTTCAACGAGGTCAATGCCCAGTTCGCGCCCTACGATGTCGGCCAGATCGGTAAAATCATTGAGCACGACCATCGAATATCCGGCACACTCGGCCCATATGCCAGGGGCGGGGTCGTAGCCGTAGGCGGCGAGTTTCGGAAGGCTCCACTGACGGATGGAGCTGTCGTTCATCACCTTACGGATGTAATGCTCACGGCCCTTGCCGTCGGCGTAGGTGCTGTCGGGGTTAAGCAGAAGCGCTACTTTCAGTATGTAGCGGGCCTGCATGAAGTTCCAGTTGTTGTGGGGAACGCCGTTGGCCTCAATCCGGTCGGCCCATTTCTTGAAAGCATCCTCGTAGACGGGAATCTTATCCCCATAGTTTTCAGCAAGAAACGGTTTTAGAATGGTATAGATGCCGACCATTTTGTCGAGGGCGTCCTCGTGGATGACCTCGAACGACTGGAGGCCGACAAGCGTCTGCTGGTGTCCATGGTTGAGGTCATAGGGTTCTTTCTTATAGTAGATGCCCGTCATATAGGTATCGAACACGCGAGCGGCCGCATCGGCGAATTTCGGCTCGCCGGTGGCATCCCAAACCCTGGCGGCCGTTTCAGCCAGACCACCGATTTCGTTGTTGACCGAGCCGATGATATTGCCGGTGGCAGAAATCGGGGCCCATTCCATAGGCTTGCCGGGAAGCGAGTTGTTGGCGAGAAATAGTCCGCGCGGGTCGTCGCTCCCGTATGGGGTAAGGTCGGCAAGACGCGGACGGGCATAGGATGTGCCGTGGCTGCGGGCACCGTTGAGCATCACGGTAGGTGCCGGAGCAGCATCTGCCGTATCGACGCCCGCATAAAATTCACCCTTGATGAATTCCTGCGATGCGCGCGTGCGCCAGTGCATCATAAGGCGCGACTCGAGCCAGTTGGGACCGCTGTCGACAAGCGCCTCAACCTTCGCGCGCCATCCGGCGATCTGCTGCGGGGTATAGGCGCTCTTTGTGGCGGACGACTCGGTTTTCTGACTCTTTTTGCGTGGTGAGGCCGACATGGCGGCGGGGAAACCGATTCCTGCGGCCATAGCGAGTGCCACTACTGCTGATACGAGTTTAGTTTTCATACCCATAAATACGCTTCCGGGGGCTGCTTCACTCAACAGCCATCTCTGCCTCCCCCACCGCAGCAAACTGATGGTATTGATAACATGGCAATCAGATTATATGAGGATGTTGCAGAAAATCAAATATCGCCCATATTGCAGGAGCGCGCAATACCGAGAGCATTAGCAACGTTAGCCTCAAGGGCAGGCGGTGCACCCTGGTGCATCCCTACAAGCTGACGCCCTGGCATTCAGGCAATCCGTGTAGCCGACATATATCTAACCAAATTTTTAGGCCTCGCCGAAAACAACGGAATCGACGAGGCCAAGCCTTATAAAAATTGACGGGGGCTTTCAAATATTTAGCCGGAAGGACCACGGAGGGCCACCGGGGGAATCAGCGCAGACGGATTTTCTTGCCGGGCGTAAGCTTCGATTTAGTAGTGAGACCATTAAGCTTGCAGAGCTGGCGAACGGTAATACCATTGCGCGAGGCTATGCGGCTGAGCGTATCGCCACGTCGCACAGTGTAGTTGCGCGGACGGTTCGACACCGAGATGCCGGAGGCGTCGCTGCGGGCCGGACGGCTGGCCAAATACTGCTTGGCATACTCCTGGTTGGCGGCGGGGTCGAAATTACGCGGACGCTTATAGGTCTGCTTGTCGAATGTATATGTGTCGGTGTGAACCGTCTGGTTGGCGAAATCGAAAATTGCGGCCGGATTGATCGGATATCCCATGAAACGGGTCTCGAAATGGAGATGTGATCCGAAGCTGCGGCCGGTATTTCCGCCGAGGGCTATCGGCTCTCCGACCTTGACGTCCTGGTCGTCCTTTACGAGGAATTTCGAAAGATGGCCGTAGACGGTCTCAAGGCCGTTAGGATGACGGAGAATCACATAATATCCATAGCCCTTGCGCTCGAAGTTAGTGAGACGCACGCGGCCGCTGAAAGCAGCGTAAACGGTATCGCCGGTCTGCAGCTTGAGGTCGATGCCTTTATGCTCGCGGCGGAAGCGCGGACGATAGCCGTAGGGCGATGTTACGTAGCCGGGACAGGGCATTGCGAACTCGCTTACGTCGATTACCTTGGTGTCGGGCACGGTCATACCTGTGTAGGCGTTGACGCGCTTGCTTTCCCAGCCCTCGGTATAGATGTCGAGTTCGGGCTCGGCCTCCTCCTTGAAAAGGTTGTCGAGGAAAGCTTGTGTATCCTTGCTTGAAATCTGGTTGCCTATGTTTTCCTGGCGGGCGATGAGATCGAGATGTTCCGATTTATGTGCGTTCGGCACGCGATATGTCTGGGCTGCCGCCGAAGCTGCGGAGATTATGGCGAATGCGAAAATCGATATTGTCTTTATTGTGTTCTGAAGCATGAGTGGGGAGAGTATCTTTTTTAAGCGTCTTTTTCAGGAAGTTCGTCGGTCGCGTAGATTGCAGAAATAGAAACGGGTAGATAGTCGAAAACTTCGGAGGGAGCGAAGAAACGTGCCACTTCGACAGCGGCGTTCTCCGGGGTATCGGAGGCATGAACGATGTTCATCTGGCCGCTCATACCGAAATCGCCGCGGATGGTGCCGGGCTCCGCCTTACGCGAGTTTGTCACACCGGTCATGGCACGGACCACGCTGACGGCGTCTACACCGCGGAATGCGAGAACAACCACAGGGGTAATGGTCATCGAAGCGACAAGCGAGGGGAAAAACGGGCGATCGACGAGATGAGCATAGTGCTCGCGGAGAATCTTTTCATCGAGCTGCATCATTTTCATACCGGCAATTACCAGACCTTTCTGCTCGAAGCGCGCCACAACAGCGCCGCAGAGGCCTCGCTGAATGCCCGAGGGCTTCACTATCACAAGGGTTGTTTCCATGAGTATCTTTTAATTACTTCCTGCGGGCCCGGGACTCTCCATCAAGCGGGAAGCCTCCGGCGCGCTACACTGCTTATTCGGCGATAATTTTATAATAATCGCCTGACTATCAACGGCCTATGTCAGCCGGAACGACCTTGTCGTTTTTTCATTTCCCCCAAAGGTACAAAATTCCACGGTCGAATCGAAACTTTCTGCACATTAAATTTCTATAATTTGTATTGCAGAAGTTTGAAATGAAGCCACAACGTATTAGTTATCAGCAACATAGACACGTGTCAGATTTCCAACATCCTGCGCTCTGATATGCAATGGTGTGCAGTCCACACGAAATGCGAAAGGTGGTGTGCGGGAATCCGGGGATTCCGACACACCACCTTGTGAAAAGATTTTTTCTAAGAGTATTACCAGATTACAACCTGATCTTCGGGAGCGCGGTAGAGTTTGTTACCCTCCTTGATGCCGAAGGCATTGAAGAAGGGAACGATGTTGCGCAGGGAAACGTTCACGCGGTTCTCGGCCAGAGAGTGAACGTCGCCGATAGTGAGATTGCGCTTCTCTTCGTCGCGGATATTGGTTGCCCAGATATTCGCATAATTGAGATAGAAGGCCTGCTCGGGAGTGAAACCGTCGATTTTAGCCTCTTCCGACTCGATGTCGACGCCTTTTTTCTTCTGAGCGTCGAGGAAAGCGGTGCGGCTGATGCGCAGACCGCCCTGGTCGGCGATATTCTCACCCATGGTATAGGTGCCGTTGGCCATGAGGCCGGGAAGAATTTCGACTGCGTCGAACTGGGCACCGAGTTTCTTGGTCAGAGCCTCGAAAGCCTTGGTATCCTCCGGAGTCCACCAGTCGGTCATATTGCCTTTTGCATCGAAGTTGCGGCCCTGGTCGTCGAATCCGTGAGTCATTTCGTGTCCGATAACAACACCGATGCCGCCGTAGTTCTCGGCGTCGGAAGCCTCGGGATCGAAGAAGGGGTTCTGAAGGATGGCAGCAGGGAACACGATTTCATTTGCCAGCGGATTGTAGTAGGCGTTGACGGTCTGTGGAGTCATGCCCCATTCAGTCTTGTCGACGGGCTTGCCCCACTTGGAGAGCTCCTCCTTCTGATGCCACATGCCGGCGTTGTGAACATTCTCATAATAGCTCTTGGCAGGATCGATTTCCATTGCGGAATAGTCCTTCCACTTGTCGGGATATCCGATCTTCACGGTGAAGTTGTTGAGCTTCTCGATAGCGCGGAGCTTGGTCTCATCGGTCATCCAGGGGAGATTGATGATGTGCTTGCCGAGCGACACCTTAAGGTTGCCCACAAGGTCGAGCATCTTCTGCTTGGAGGTCTCGGGGAAATGCTTCTCTACATAGAGTCGGCCGATAGCCTCGCCCATATAGCTGTCGGGCACACCGAGAGCGCGCTTCCAGCGCGGACGCTGCTGCTGCACACCCGAACGTACTTTTGCGAACTCAAACGAAGTGTCGGTGAACTTGTCGCTCAGATAGGGAGCTGCCTGGGCCACATATTTCCAGAGGTAGTAGTCCTTGATCTCGCGGTCGGTCAAGGTGGCAAGCAGATTGTCGGCCTGCTTCATACCCTTGGGCTCGGTGAGGATGAACTGCTGGGGAGTCTCGATGTCCATGGTCTCGACGAAGAAGCGGTCCCACTGGATATGCGGATAGTCGGCCTTGAGCTGGTCGAGCGTGCGGGGATTGTACATGGCGGGGATATTGCGGCTCTCCTCGCGGGTGAGGGCGGAGTCGGCGATTGCCGTCTCTATCTTCAATACGTTCTCCATGATGCGCTTTGCGTCTTTCTTCTTGAAGCCGGCGTTGACCATCTGGTCGACGATAAGCTTTTTATAGGCGTTGCGGATCTTTAGAGTCTCCTTGTCGTTGTTGAGATAGTAGTCGCGGTCGCCCAGGCCCATCGAGCCGCCGGAAACGTACATGGCGTAGCGGTTGGAGTCGGCCATATCCTCCATGGGACCGGCTCCGAAGAAGGGGCTTGAATAGTATTTGTGCATCCACAGCAGCAGGTCGGCCATTCCTTCGGGCGTAGTGCTCTCGATTTTGCGGAGATCGGCCTGGATGGGAGCGGCACCCTCGGCGTTGCGGCGCACGGAGTCCATGCCCTGCGAGTAGAGGGTCCAGATTTTGAAGGCGTTTGTGCCGGGTTCGGGATTGGTAGCGCCAAGATTGAGCACGATTTCCTTCACCTGGTTTTCGGCGGAATCGTTGAGAATGTTGAACACGCCGTAGCGTGCGTACTCGGCCGTGAGGGGGTGAGCCTCCAGCCAGCCGTTGTTCACGTGGTGGTAGAAGTCGTCGCCGGCGGGAACGGAATTGTCGATATAAGCCGGATTGACGCTTTTAAGATGTTCGGTTGCCATAGCGTTGACCGAAGTAGCGGCGATGGCTGCGAAAGCCAGAGCCAAATGGTTGAATTTCATCTTATATTGATATTAAGTAACTTAAAGAAATTATTTAATGTATTCGGTGACTTTCGGACTCAATGGTTCTTTGCTCGTCTTTCGAGTGCTTTTTCCCGGCGTTGTCGGTCACGATGCCCGCATCGCTCCCTCCGCCGTCTGAAAAAATCATCTCGAAATACTTTGCAAATAACCATTAACTAATTTCTTCAAGTCACGTACCTGCGTAATCTAATAAAACCATAACATAAAGACCGATGAAACGAATCCTTTTGCTTCCCGTCCTGGCTCTGGCCATGGCATTCGGAGCAAGCGCGCAGAAACACGCCACCCCCGACGGCGCCAAGCGCCAGTTCCAGGTGTTCGGCGTAGCTTTCTACAACCTTGAAAACCTGTTCGACACCATCAACAACAACGGCAAATACGACGCCGAGTTCTCGCCCGACGGCGCCCGCCAGTGGAACGGCCGCAAATACTGGTCGAAAATCTCCAACCTTGCCCGCGCCATTACGGCTTTCAACACGCCTACCACCCCCAACGGCCCGGCATTTATCGGCGTATCTGAAATCGAGAACCGCAGCGTGCTCGAAGACCTCGTGAAAGCCATCGACGAGCGCCTGAAATCCGAGGGCCGCACTCCCTGGAATCTCGCCATAGTGCACCACGACTCGCCCGACCGCCGCGGCGTGGACGTGGGCGCGCTCTACAATCCGCGCTATTTCAAGTTCATGAACGTGGTCAACAGTACACTTCACGTGGAGGGGAAGCCTGATTTCCGCACCCGCGACCAGATGTGCGTCACCGGCCGCATGGGCAACGACACTATCGACATCATAGTGAACCACTGGCCTTCGCGTCTGGGCGGCCAGGAGCAGTCTTCGCCACTGCGCGAGGCTGCGGCAGCCCTATGTAAGCACACTGCGGACTCAATCTGGAAACTTCGTCCCAATGACGGCATAATAATCATGGGCGACCTCAACGACGACCCGCAGGATAAATCGTGCGCCAAAGTGCTCGGCGCCAAAAAGAAACCCGCCGGCGTAGAGCCTCACGGATTCTACAACCCCTTCTGGGAGATGCTTGACCGCGGAATCGGCACGCTGGCCTACAACTCGTCGTGGAACCTCTTCGACCAGATTATAGTGAGCGGCACGCTGCTGAAGGATAATAGCGGCGAATCGCAGCTTCACTTCTTCCAGCCTATGGTCCACAACTTCGAATTCCTTAAAGACAAGGAGGGGAACCGCGTAGGCTACCCCCGTCGCACATTCTCGGCCGGTGTGTTCCTCAACGGCTATTCCGACCACTTCCCCACGGAAATCCTGCTGCGCCGCGCAGTAGTGCCGCGCAAGCGTTGAAATCCTGATATAAAGCGTAAAATCCGCATAAGCATATATCAAGGCGATGTGTCGTTCAGACACATCGCCTTGACTATTTTAAGATGAGAACTTATTCGTAGATCGACATCGCGCCGGTTGGTTTGGAGCCTTCGGCCGATAGCTCCAAGCGTCCGAGCACTCCGTTCCATTCGGTCTGGGTGTCGTCGGTATAGGCGTGGGCCAGCGGCCTGAAAGGGCGAGCGTTTCCGCCGCGGCCCCATGGAAGGGGCCGGGCAGAAACGCTGCTATTACAAGAGAGAGCAGATGTTTCATTTCCCGGATTCAAGGTCGATGAACGACTTGAAGGCACGGATTCCGGCGTGCTCGGGAGCGAGTTCGAGGGTGCGGTCGATGTAGCGGCGGCAGTGGGTCTTGTCGCCGAGACCGTAGTGGCCGAGAGCCATCATGTAGTTGCAGTGGATGCGGTTTAGCACGTTGAGGTCTTCTTCCCAGATAAGGAGGTCGGGCAAAGAAACGGCGAAATAATCCATTTTCGTATCGTCGAAGATATGTTTTTCGCCGAAATTCACCAGGCGGTGGAAGCGACCGCGGGCTTCGTCGGTGCGTCCGAGGCGCAGAAGCGCCATGCCCTGATAGAAAATCTTGTCGGGCTTTGCATCATTGTAGTAGAGGGCCGGGGCAGGCTCCACGGGGCCGAGCGTGGCGGCCTCGTAGTGGCTACGGGCATTTTCGGCGTCGCCTGCGCCGGCATAGGCCTCGCCCAGGAGGAAGTGGAAATCGTTGTCCTGCGCGCCTTCGAGTTTTCCCTCGCCGAGGTTGTGGGGATATGCCAGACACTCCTCGAGCAGACGTATGGCCTCTGCGTAGTCGCCTTTGGCCAGGGACTGCTTTGCAAGCTCCACGCGGGCGAACTGATACTGGCCGGAGACCTTTCCCTCGCCACCTTCCCAGGGGTGGAAGATGCGGTTGTCGATGGTCTCGAGGGCATCGGCGTAGGCACCGGTAAGGTTTTGGGCGGTGGCCTTCTCGAGTACGAGGTCGTCGCGCATCCCGACGAGGTCGGCGTGGCGTTTCATCAGTTCCAGACGGCCTTCGGCATCGGCCTCCATGCGCTTAAGCAGCTGAATCAGCTCCATGAATATGCGCGAGTCGGTGGTATCGAGCAGGAAGGCCCGCTTCATCAGTTCGAGCGCCTGGTCGTGGCGATCGAGTTTGTTGAAATACGCCAGGGCAAGGTTGCGCCATACCATGGGCGAGCCGGGGTTGAGGGAAGATGAGCGCTCCCAAGCCTCCACAGCGAGGTCGTACTGACGCTTGTCGTAGTAGAGGTTGCCGAGCATCAGCGGCGCGAGGGCGTCGGATTCGTTTACCTCCATGGCGGCGCGCAGAGCCAGAATGGCTTCAGGCCGGTTGGGGAAACAGCAGTCGGCGGGAGTGGCGGCAGCCTTCTCGAATGCGGCTTTCGCGTTAGCCTTGTCGCCTGCGACGAGGCGGCTCCAGCCGAGGTAATAGTAGGTCATCGGCGAAACGGCACCTTCCTTTTCGGCGAGCGCCCAGAGGGCGGCTGCTTCGTCGTGGCAGCCTGCGGCTACATAGTCGAGGGCTGTCTCGTCGTAGTTGTGGCATTCTCCGCGCATCAGCGAGATGAGTGTATTGAGCGTTTCGGAGTCGACGGCGATGAGATATTTCTCGTAGAGAGCGCCGTAGTTGAAGGGATCGATTGAGAGCGATTCCTCGATGAAGGGGAGGGCTTCAGCGCCGCGGCCCATATGACGGAGAATGGTAGCGCGGAGCGCGCGCGCCTTGTGGTTGTGGGTGTTGCGGATCAGGCAGCGGTCGATTTCGTAGAGAGCGTCGTCGAGGCGCCCCTGCATCAGCGAGATGCGTGCGCACTCGAAGTAACCGGCTTCCTGCCAGGCGCCGTTCCAGGTGGACTTGTAGAAGCGGGCGTAAGCCTCGTCGAAGCGGCCCTGATAACGCAGGGCCACGCCGAGATTGAAAATCGGTTCGCCGTCGTAGGGGTTGGGATTGCGCTTCTGGAGGATTCGCACGGCCTTTGCGAGATAGCGCTCGGCGCGGTCGAAGCGGCCTTTACGGATGTACCACAGGCCGAGGGCGTTGTTGCAGCGCACATCGTCGGGGTCGCGGCGCAGGCCCTCCTCGTAGTATTCCACGGGGTTGTAGGTGGCGTGGCGGTACTGCTCGAGATGCAGTCCGGTGAGGTAGAGCTGCTCCACGGTCTTGATCTGCTGAGGCTCGAGAGCGGCCTCGGCGGCGTCGGGAATCGGACGGATTTCGTCGGGTTCGGCTTCCCAGGTGAGGGCTGTGCGGCCGTCGGCAGCAATTGTCAGTTTAAGGTCGGCCAGAGTGTGGCCTCCGGCCTCGACAGTGCGCTCGATGACGGCTTCGGGGGATGCCTCGACGGTCTCGCTGAGGAGAACGGTGCCGTCGGTGCCGGCGAGCATAATCTTCGCCTGCTTGCGCGAGGTGGCGAATATTTTCAGCGTGATTTTGCCGTCGGCGGTCAGGTCGATGTTCATCAGGAAGTCCTTGCTGGCGTTCTTCACGATGCCAAGTTCGCGATAGGGGAGGAAATACTGCGTGAAGGATTTCTCCTCATAGGGCATCAGCCAGGTAAAGTCGGGCTGGTTTTCGGTGTAGACGCCGGCCATCAGCTCGATGTAGGGGCCGTCTTCGTCGGTGAGATTGCGGTCCCAGGCGCGGCCGAAGTCGCCGTTGCCCCAGGTCCACTGCTTCTTGCCGGGCGACACATGGTGGGAGGCTACGTGGAGCATTCCGGCCTGAGTGTCGTTCTCATAGCCGCCCTCGAAGTCGTAGCGAGAGTTGACGCCCATATACGAGGTGGGCACCTTGATGTTCTTGTAGTTGGAGATGTCGACTCCGGCGGAGTAGTCCATCTTGTAGTATGTGCCGGTGGCGATGGGGAAGGAGCTTACGGCACGTTTGCCGTGGTCGAACACGGCATTGACATCGGGCGGGAATACGCTCTGGTAGTGGTCGTTGACGGCCACGGCGGGGTTGGCCCACCAGAGGAATGTCTGCGGCAGGTCGGTGCGGTTGTAGAGCACGCCCTTGATTTCAAGGTATGCGCAGCCTGGGCGCAGCGTGAATCCTGCCATTCCCTTCTGGTGGAACATACGCTCCATTTCGTTGACCCATACGGTGACGGAACCGTCGGCATGCTCCTCGATTGTGGTGTCGACAGGCATGAACGTGCTGGGGCGGTGGTGCTGGGGCCAGTTGAATTCTATTCCGCCGGAAATCCAGGGACCTGCGAGACCCACGAGAGCCGGTTTCACCACATGGTTGTAGTATACGAAATGGCGCTGCTTGATTTTGTCGTAGGCCATCTGTACGCGACCTCCCAGTTCGGGGAGAATCATCACCTTAATATATTCGTTTTCCAGGAAAACGGCGTTGTAGGTATGGTCGGTCTTTTCGTCGGCGATTTTCTCGATTACGGGGTAGGGGTAGACTACGCCGCTCGAACCCTGATAGACGCGCTTTTCAAGAAAAATAGGATTCTTTTCGGGTGTTCCGGCCTCGTAGGTGGGAATCACCACTTGCTCTTTCCATGCTTTTGCCATTGGTAAGAATCTGTAGATGGGGTTATTATGTTTTTTTGACTTATTATTTCACGAGTTCGCGCTCAATCTGCTCGAGGGTCTTTCCCTTGGTTTCGGGGAGACGCGCCACGAAGTAGAGCAGGCATACGGCGCAGATGGCGGCGTAGATCCAGAAGGTGCCGTAGCTGCCGAGTCCGGCGTTGAGAAGCGGGAAGGAATAGGTGAGGCTGAAGCATCCGGCCCAGAGGGCGAAAGTGCAGACGGCCATTGCGATGCCGCGCACGCGGTTAGGGAATATCTCGGCAAGGAGCACCCAGGTGACGGGCCCGAGCGTCATGGCGTAGCAGGCGATGGCGGCCACCACGAGGACCACCATGAAGAAGCCGGTGACGTGGAAGTAGTAGCACGTGCCGAGTACGGCGTAGATGGCGGCAAGACCTCCGGCACCGGCGAGCATCAGGGCGCGGCGCCCGATGCGGTCGACTGTATAGATGGCCACAAAGGTGAAGACCACGTTGGTGATACCCGTGAGCACGATGTTGAAGAGCATGTCGCCCAGATCGAAGCCGGCGTTGGCGAATATCTCCTGCGCGTAGTTGAAGATTACGTTAGTGCCGCACCACTGCTGGAACACGGCGGCGATTACGCCCAGCAGAAGCACGGGGCGCATCCCGCGGCTGAAAAGCGTCTTCAGACCGCCCGACTCGCCACGCGGAGCGGCCGTAGTCTCAATGGTTGCGAGCTCGGCGGCAGCATAGGCCGCGCCGCCTACATTCTTAAGCACGGCGTGAGCTTCGCCGTGGCGGCCCTTCATTGCCAGCCAGCGCGGGCTCTCGGGGATGAAGAATACCATTATCATGAATGCTGCGGCAGGTACGACCTCGCCCCAGAACATCCAGCGCCATCCCATGGCGACATTCCACGAATCGGCGGGAGGTGCTGTCAGGCCGGCGGGGATGGGGTCAGCAATCAGAAGATTGGCGATTTGTGCGGCGAGGATGCCGAGTACTATCGTAAGCTGGTTGAGCGACACGAGACGTCCGCGTATGGCTGAGGGCGACACTTCGGCGATATACATCGGCGAGAGTCCGGAAGCGATGCCGATGGCTACGCCTCCGATGAGGCGCGCTATAAGAAATGGCGTGAAGGTGTCGACGGCTCCTGTAGCGTAGGCCGACACAAGAAACAGTATCGCGGCCATAATGAGCATCGGCTTTTTTTTGGGGCGCGCGGGGGGAAACCATCAGCTTGCGGCCGGCACGGTCGGCGAGCCATCCGGCCGTCATGGCGCCTACAAGGCATCCCGCTATGGCGATACTCATGGCCAGGCCCTGGAGCGAGGGGGAGTTCTCGATGCCGAAAAACACTTCGTAGAAGGGTTTGGCGCCACCGATTACCACCCAGTCGTAGCCAAACAGGAGGCCGCCCATGGCCGAGACACAGCAGATGAAATAGACAAATTTACTATTGAGATTTTTCATGGTGTGAAATAGGTTAAATACCTGATGGTTTTCTTTTCACTGCAAAGTTACGGCACTTTCCCACTACTGGAAATGTATTATCCGACGAAATAGATGGACGATTTTATTATTTTATCCGTAACTTAGCGCTGTAAACACCACATCTCTTTTTTTGCCGATGAAACTGAAAGACGGCTTCGTGGGCGAGCGTACGCTCGTTCTCCCCAAGATTATTATCGACCAGGCAGTCGACGACCCGCTGCTGGCCGCGCTATACATTACCGATATAGGGTATTACCCGCGTGCGTCACACCATTTCCGCGAACGGCTGGAGCCTATCGGGCAATATGTGTTCATCTATTGTGTGGAGGGGCACGGGCGCATGATACTTCGTGGACGTAGCTATGAGGTCGGCCCGAACAGCTATTTCATTCTGCCACCCGGCGAGCCCCACTCCTATGCGGCTGCCGACACTGATCCCTGGACAATCTACTGGATTCATTTCAGCGGGTCGCTTGCGCCGCTTTATGCCGAGGGTGCGTCTACGCCGCGCGAAGTGGACCTCAACGCCGACTCACGCATCCATACTCGCATCAATCTCTTTGAGGAGATTTTCAACACGTTGTCGGCCGGTTTTTCCATCGAAAACCTCGGGTTCGGCACATCGCTGCTTCATCACTATCTGGGATCGCTGCGGTTTATAAGCCAGTATCGCCGGGCGATTCGTCCGACTCCTGTTTCGACAGTCGACCCGGTCGATGCGGCACTTCATTTCATGACCGAAAATATTGAGCGGACACTCACACTCGCTTCGGTAGCGGACTACGCCGGAATCTCCTCGTCGTATCTTGCGGCGGCTTTCCGCCGACGTACCGGCCAGGCCCCGATGGCATATTTCAATATGCTGAAAATAACTGAGGCATGCCGCCTGCTCGATGAGACGCCGATGCGCGTCAACCAGATATGCCATAAAGTCGGCATCTCTGACCCGTATTACCTCTCTCGTCTGTTCTCGCGTATAATGGGAATGTCTCCCCAGGCTTACCGCAACCGCGTAAGGACGTGATTTCCGAGAGGAAAATGCCGCGGCATTCTTTAGCCCGACTTTAATTTTTTATGGGGTAAAAATACGCTAAAATGCAGACATATTGGTGGTTATCAGTTGCACTGGCTGCGGAGGCGTCCTCCGGTACCTGAACGAAAAGTGAGCGAGAAATAGCGGTAATCAAAAAAATATTTCAAAACTCTTTGTCGTTTCAAAAAAACTCTCTAACTTTGCATCGCAAAAGCGAAAAGGCGTCGCAAAGACAGAATTCGCCGAAGCGTCAACGATGACTCCGTAGCTCAGTTGGTAGAGCAACTGACTCTTAATCAGTGGGTCGAGAGTTCGAGCCTCTCCGGGGTCACAAGACAAAATGTCTAAATGTTGAAAAACGCTGAAATCATTTGATTTTCAGCGTTCTTTCTTTTTGCCCAAATCGCAGAATTATGAAAAACGATACGGTCAGGTGTGAGTGATGTGTGAGTGCTCACGTTTGTGAGCGATTCCACTCACAGTTGCGAAATATCAGCTGTGAGCTGGCTGAAATTCCGAAAGTTAGCCTTACAAATCCATTCACAAAGTGGGGTTTTGAGCGTGGGAACGAACCTTAGACCCGGTTGGGGTCGCAATTTTCGGGGTTATTAAACACACTTTAACTCTTGAAAGATTTATTAACGCTATTTCCGCTTAAAAATCGCTGCTTTACGCTGTTTTCTGCGTTTTTCATCATTATGCGCTGTGAGTGACCACTCACAGTTGGAGATGGAACAAGGATTATATGCCGAAGTCGCTCATACTTCAATTCAAATGGACTGCACCATTTTGAAATGTCGGAGAAAATGATTATATTTCATTAGTGTCCACTAAAAAATCATAAGAGCACTTTGAAATTATTGATATTCAATTTGTTGTGAGCGAATTTGGCACGCAACGATTTGATTTTATCTTTGCGGTCTGTATCAGACCGTTATGAATAGAGACAAATACGTTTTCGCCCAATTAGTCAAGTTTTTGGACCAATTCAAATTTCTTCGCATTGTAAAAAGGTACGATGGCGACAAGTATGTCAAGGGCTTTTCATGTTGGAATCAACTACTTACGATGATGTTCGGGCAGTTGACCAATCGGGAAAGACTCCGAGACCTAATTGTCGCAACCGAGGCTCACTCAGGCAAGCTCTATCATCTCGGAATGGGAAAGTCTGTAACCCGAAGCAATCTTAGCAAAGCTAACGAGCAGCGCGATTACCGCATCTTCGAGGAGTTTG
>OGPN01000544.1_pt1 | contig 26866 bp, 31 predicted proteins | sample 1552941 | NCBI WGS metagenome assembly OGPN01 (sample SAMEA2580220, study PRJEB22360) | human gut metagenome | biome: human gut; feature: human-associated habitat; material: faeces | place: Denmark | collected 2008/2010
GTCATGGTCTGCTCCAAATCATACAGGGGACGCTACGCTTCCCCTGCGCTGGCTGCCGCCAGCTACCCTTTTGTGGACTTGCCATCTGGGGACACCTTGCGTTGCAAGCTGTTCCCAGCCGACAAGTTTTATAAAATATGCTATCTTTTCGATAGGCAATAAAGTATAATAAAGTCAGCAATAAATCGTAATTTATCAGAAAATGAGGAATAGTTGAAATGGAGGCGCTATAATAACATGAAGATTGAAGGGAACCAGAAAGAACTGGATGCAATGGTAGAATTTCATAAGGGAAACCGTGTCGAGGGACTGAGACTGCAAGAAGAATTTGCAGCGGAATTTCGTAAGGAGTATAAAGACAAAGATCACTGTCCTTGCCTGAAAGCCTGTCGTTATCACGGAAACTGTAAGGAATGTGTAGCAATCCACAGAGCGCATCAGGAACATGTTCCTAATTGTATGCGACCATTGATTAATAAAAAATTGAAATTGATGTCAGAATTAACAGAGCATACCTTGGCAAATGAAATAGAAGCTCCACATGAGATTTTAAGAAAATAGGCAAGTCAAATTCCCGTTTATTGGGAAGTCGCAGAGAACGAAAAATCGGAAGTTTACAGCGAGGTGAAAGATGTTGAATTATGTAGAATATGGAAAAGAAAACAAATATGATGATGATATATTTTTTCAAAAATACAGTCAAATGAGTCGCTCACAGCAGGGACTAGCCGGTGCAGGAGAATGGGAAACATTGAGAAAGCTGCTGCCGGATTTTAAAGATAAGCGTGTGCTTGATTTAGGATGCGGCTATGGATGGCACTGTATTTATGCGATGGAACACGGAGCGTCTTCTGTTGTAGGTGTTGATATTTCTCATAAAATGCTCGAGGTAGCCAAAGAAAAAACACATTTTCCACAGGTTGAATATAAATGCTGTGCTATAGAAGATGTGGAATTCCCAGAGGAGAGTTTTGATGTAATATTAAGTTCACTTGCGTTTCACTATGTAGCAGATTATGAGATTTTAGTAAAAAAGATATATAGAATACTGAAGTCTGGTGGTAAGCTAGTTTTTACGGTTGAACATCCTGTTTTTACTGCCTATGGAACACAAGACTGGTATTATAACGAAAAAGGAGAAATACTGCATTTTCCGGTGGATAATTATTATTATGAGGGCAAACGAACAGCTGTGTTTTTGGGAGAAAAGGTTACAAAATATCATAGAACACTGACCACATATCTAAATACACTGCTTTCAAATGGTTTTATAATAAATCATATTGTGGAGCCGCAGCCGGCGGAAAACATGATGGATATTCCGGGGATGCAGGATGAAATGCGCCGTCCCATGATGCTGATTGTATCGGCGAACAAAAAAGTGGATAGATAGAACTAAAACACCTATAAGGTATAAATGGAGGTAATTTATGTTTAAAGAAAAAATTATTATAGAGATGAAAGAAGTATTCAAAGAAATTCCTTTTGGCATAGAGCATACTCTCAAAGTTTTGAAAAATGCAGAAGATATAATGAAAGGAGAAAATATAGGAGAGGAAGAAAAAGAATTCATCAGTATTATTGCTATACTACATGATATTGGTGCGGTTGAAGCACAAAAAAAATACGGTTCTATTGATGGTGTCTATCAAGAAAAGGAAGGACCAGAAGTAGCGAAAGAAATATTAAAAAAGGTAGGCTATAACAAAAATATTGATAGAATATGCTTTATAATAGGCAACCATCATACTCCATCTAAAATTGATGGACTTGATTTTCAAATACAATGGGAAGCTGATTTACTTGAAAATTTAACGGTTATGGATAAAGAAAAAGAACAGGAAAAGATAAAAAAGTGTATAGATGAAAACTTTAAAACAAACACAGGAAAAAGGATAGCTTATAATCGCTTTATTTTAGATTAGTAGTAGATTATTACAGTTATGTATTTTATATCGCAAAGAAAAAATAGTAGTTAAGTTTAACCCTAGATAATAAGCAGCAAAGGAGTGCGATAAGATGATATCTAATAATACCACCATGTCTACAACGGATGATGAGTTGCAAAAGAATACGGTTGGTTGTTAAGGATTCTGCTGATGAGTCATCCTACGTTCCAGTGTTGGAAGCGGCCGGATATGTGCTACAGATTCGAGAACCTGACTGGTTTGAGCATCGTTTGTTTAAGGACCGGATACCGATATTAATCTGCATGTGTTCAGTTTGGGCACATCAGAGATTGATAGAATGTTGCGCTTCCGTGATTGGTTGCGGACTAATGATACTGATCGGGACAAATATGCACAAGTCAAACGAAGCTTGTAGCTGTTATTAATCCATACTTGATGAAGGTATACCGTAGCGGAGATCTTAGAAAAGCAAAGACAGACAAAATCGATTCCAGGATTATTGCTAATTATGGCATTGAACACTGGTTTACAATGGCAGAGTTCAAAGCATCGGATGATGTGTATGGGGAACTGAAGATGCTGGGACAGCAATACAGACACTATATGAAACTGCATATCATGTCTCTGCATGAATTGACGCATTTGCTGGATTATACAATGCCTGGAATCAAGGGTATGCTTGCAAGTTGGAATGAAGGAAACCGAAAGGATAAACTGAGTGATTTTGTTGAAAGGTTTTGGCACTATGATACTATCACATGTCTTAGTGAAACAGAATTTATAAAGCAGTACATGTCCTGGGCAAAAGAAAAGAAATACCATCAGAGCCAGGACAAGGCGCAAGCCATATATGCCCTGGCCCGTGAAGGCATTCCTACCTTATCTTCAGAAACCCCATCCGTCAAAATGCTGGTAACTGAAGCGGTCCGAGTGCTCAAAGAAGTTGATGCAACTCTAAGCATAATCTTATCACGAATGCAGGAATTAGCAAAGAGCCTGCCGGAATATTCCATTGTGAGGGGGATGGGAGGCGTGGGAGAAGTTCTGGCACCAAAGCTAATTGCAGAAATTGGTGATGTTAGAAGGTTCCATAGCGGAAAGGCTTTAATAGCATATGCGGGAATTGATATTCCGCCTTATGAATCAGGGCAATTTGTTGGTTCTAATCGAAAGATAACTAAACGTGGATTGGCGGCTCTGCGTAAAGTCGGCTATGAAACCATGAGATGTATAAAAACGCACCCAAGACCAGATGATCCAGTTTACCAGTATATAGTCAAAAAAGAAGCTGAAGGCAAGGCAAAAAAAGCTGCTAAAATAGCAGGGCTGAATAAGTTTCTCAGAATATATTACGCACGAGTTAAAGAAATCTATACGGATATAAAATAAATATCAAAATGAAAGACTGCAAAAAGGCTGCCTAAATGACAGTCTATTTGTTGTACCTAATTTTATGAAAGAAAAATATTTTAAAAACCTGCAAAAAACTATTGACTTTTCTTAGCAGGTTTTGTTGCCAAGCATGCGATAAAAACAGTCCAGTGGACTGTTTTGCAAACAGGGAAAAATATGATTCCTGCTAACATCGGGGTTCGGTCTTGTTATAACTTTGGATTGGGGATGTAAAACAACGTAAAAATGGTGGATTCCAATTTTCAAAGGGAACGGATCAGGAAAGAAGCAGAAATTAAAAGATATAGTATATTGTGAATGCCGATTGTAATGAAAGGCAATGAAATCCCCATTATAAGAATTGATGCGAGAAATAACAATCACAAGTCTGATGACGGGGGAAAATAGCCCTGCACAAAAGGATAGTTTGAAGAATGGAAATAAGTTTTTTCTTGAATTTATTCAAACTACACTTTTGTGTGGGGTGTACTAATTTGGAATATGATAGACTGTTGTAAATGAGAATACTAAAGGAATGGAGGATGGATATGAGGGTTCCGTTAATAAGAACATTGGATGCAAATGAAAATGCATCAGGATATAAGTTATTTCCTTCAACAGATGGTTTGGCAAAAATAAAAATGGAGGAAGATGATGGAACAGAAATTAAAGAGTTTTCGGTTGACCGAGTAGAATGTCGTAGTTTTGTTGCAAAGTCTGAAATAGATTTCTGCATGGATGGTGTTGGAACAAAAAGCTGGACAGTGTCGGTGACAAAAAAGAGAATCATTGTATGGAACGCGGCATCTAAAGGATTGTTTGGAAAACCAAAAGAAAAGAGTGGAAAAGCTACAGGCGGACATCTTTTGTTTGAATCACTTGGATGGCTTAGTACATTTTGCGGACCACAAGGGAAAAAAATTCTTTTGTGTGTTTGTCTGCGGAAGGATCAGTGTAAAAGTGCGTTGGCGATTAGTGGAGATGAAGCAAGTATGAAGAAATTACTTATAGCACTTCACGGAATGGCAGATACATGGATAACAGAACATAATATGAAACTGAGACAGGAAGGAGCAGATGAAAAACAGAACAAGGCATTGGAGGCGTGGGAAAATTTTGTTGACAACGCCTGGAGCAATGCTACAGAAGAAGAGTCAGTAATGCTACCGGTAAAAAGTATGAAATTTGTGGCAAATAGTCAAATGGATGAGAGGAGATAAAAATAATGGCACGTATTAAAACAGATTCAACGGAGTTAGTTACAGATAAAAGTTTACAGCAGATTGCAAATGGAATTAGAGAGGCTGCATCAGTATTGAATGCACAGGTAGATGAACTGAATGATGATCCACTTGGAAAGTTTGGAGACAAGTGTGATATTGAGGTTGTATTATCAGGAAACGTTGGATTGTTCTCCGGATTAAAACATTTTAGACCGGGCGGGGCAAATAATATTTGGGGAGTTCAGGTGTTTGTTTCAGATTTAGGAGATAAACGTCATATCGAATTGATTGCTTTAGGAGAAGGTGTGTTTGCCGGCGGGTTATTTAGTAATGGTGCCGGTATCTTGAATTTGGGAGTAAGTAAGGATAAACGTGACAAAATCATTTCTTATCTGATTTAAAAATTGGAGAGAAGGGGAAAAAGAAATGCTGGATTTTTATCATGAAATTGCTGGTCTGGAATCCGAAATGACATTAAATGAATTAAAGCAGGAGCTTTTGAAACAGGAAAAAGTGTGGACGAAGCGTCAGGTAAATACGCCGGAAAAAGCTACAAAAATGCTTTCTATTATATTTGATGCAAAAAAAGCTTTTGAAACAGAATCGTCACGAAAGAAATATGATCGTGAACTGGAATTGAGTAAGAAGGAAAAGACAATTGACCCAGATGAGCAGCGAAAAGCAAGACTGAAAGAATGGACAGATAAGGCGAGAACTTTTTATGAAGATCATCAGTTTGAGCTTGCAGGTAATGCTTATGAAAAAGCAAGGGTATCGGAAAGTCCGGATGGAGAAAATGCAGATTTTTATAACCTGGGATATAATATTTTTTGTGAATTAGGGAATTTTTATAAAGCACTGGAGTGTACAGATAAAGAAGTGATTGCGGAGCCGGATAATTGTCGCTCTTATTTTGATAGGGAATATGTGCTGAGGCAGATGGCAATTCAGGAAGCACAGAACAGCCGGGTGGTTGGCAGTGCAAATCCGTATTATGACAAAGCACTAAATGCGAACCAGAAGTTATGTGATATGGCTCAGAAATATGGCATGACGGAACTTTATGCAAATGCCCTTGGACAAAGGGCAAGCATTCTCTATTCGTGTGGAGAGTATACGGAAGATAATTGTGAAGAAGTTCAGGAATATGCAAACAAATCTATTAGTTTGGGAGCGACAAATGGCGTTGCAAATGAAGTATTGGAGGCAATGAAGCCGGAACTGGAAGAATATAAAGAACGTAACAACTACATAAGGCAGTTAGAAGAGCAGACGGCAAATTATAAAAAGCGTCAACAGGAAGTAAGAGGATCTTCTAAAATGGGAGTGCTTGTTTTTGTTGTATCTGTGGTACTGGCATATTTGACCAGCGGTGTTGTATTTCCAATCTCTACGCTGATAGCAGCAGCCGGAATTGCCTATGGATGTTATAAATCTGCACAGGGAAGAAGTTCACTTGTATTGGTTTGTAGTGTAATTTGGTTATTCGCTTACAGCATAATGCGATCTACAAAACTTTATACGGTACTGGGATATGGAGCGGCTAGCGCGGCTGTAGTTCAGAAAAAATTTATATGTAATATTGTGTTCCTGATTGTGATTGCTGTGGCAGCCAATATTGTTGGAAAAATGAAAAAAAAATAATCTGTAAAGCCGACAGTAATTTTGATGTCGGCTTTTTTTGAAAGGGAGAAACTGTGGAAAATTTGTTGGAGATATGTGAGAAATTGTATATAGGAAATCCGCCGACAGTAATGGCTGATTTTATAGGGAAAGGAAATATTTGGATCAGCAATACATATGAGGATGGAGTGACGGATCTGGCAAAGATTGTCCTATATAAGGCAATTATGGAGACAGCGCCAGGACAGTTATCTATTATAGGGTATGATAGTGACTTGTCCGGAATATTTGCGCCGTTTTCCTCACTTTCTTCTGGCGGACAAAAAATCATGGAATTTATTCAGGATGAAGATGAATTAAAAGAACGATTTTTCTATCTGCGGCAACAGATTCAGTCGGTACAAAATGCAGTTCAGGGAAGAGCTGAGTCCCTTACTGAATTCAGAAGAATGGCAAATCGCCCGATAGAAGGCTATACGTTGGTTGTATTGGCGATGGACATGGGAACGATTGACTCGAAAATTTTGTCTTCGATGGCTACTCTTATGAGAAGCGGACCGGAATGGGGGTGTTCATTTCTTATAATTTCGACAACTTATCTCTGTATTCAGGGAGCAGATGGAAAAGAAACAGAATTTCATGTTGAATCCATTGCACCGAATATTTCAATTCTAGAAAACAATCAGGAACGAGTGAGGCTGTTGAATACGGATCAGTCTGCCATACCAGAAGTTTTAAAAGCAGAAACGATTATTCGAGATTGTGATTTGTTTATGGATAGGGTCAGAAATGTGGCGCTTCCTACTATAAAGTTTGAAGAATTACATGATTTTCATTCTGTGTGGAACAAAAGTTCAGTAGATGGACTACAGTTTTCGATAGGAAAATGGGGCATTAATGATGTACATATTATCATAGGAGATGAGATTAATCAAAGGCATAATGCGATTATAACAGGTGCAGTCGGGCAGGGAAAATCAAATCTGATTTCTGTGATTATACATAGTTTATGTCTTCAGTATTCACCACGGGAATTGCGCTTGTATCTTTTGGATTTTAAAGAAGGAGTTACGTTTAAGTCATTCTCCAATATCGGAAAGGAGGAGTATCTGCCACATGCAGAAGCACTTGGTCTGGAAAGCGATGTGAATTTTGGGTTGGCAGTTCTGCATGCTCTTTATCAGGAATATCAACGAAGAATGAAGATTCTAAAAGAAAAAGAGTATAAAAGTATTCGTGAACTCCGAAAGAAGGAACCGCAGACGAAAATGCCAAGAATCGTAGTTATTATTGATGAATTTCAGATGATGTTTGGCGATGATATTCAAACAGGAGAAAAGATTGTAGAAATATTAGAAAAATCGGTAAGACTTTTCCGGGCAGCGGGGATTCATTTTATTTTGGCATCGCAGACACTTGGCGGAAATCTTGTTTTGGCACAGAAAAGGGATGCAATTTTCGGACAGGTTCCAATTAGGATCGCATTAAAAAACACCTTATCCGAGTCTATGCAGACGTTGGCTGTAAACAATCCCGCAGCAGCATTTCTGCGTCCGAGAGAAGCCATTGTGAACTTGGATTATGGAGAAGTTTCACAGAATAAAAAATGTGTAGTGGCATTTGCTGATGAATCGATTTTGACTCCGCTGCGATATCAGTGGTGGGAAAAAGCCAAAGGAGAATATCGAGCGCCTTACGTATTTGAAGGAGAAAAGAGAATTATGATTTCTGATAGCATTTCGAATGTGATAAAGAAAAAATGTGAGAATTCGACTCCTTCGGCATTTTTCGGTGAACGAATTTCTATCAGAGGAGAAGCAATCGGAATTCCGATGCTCATGGAACCAGGAAGAAATATTGCAGTAATTGGAGCTCCGGACGGAGAATGTAATCAGGCAGTCGGTATGATGGAGAGCATGGCAATTTCATTGGCGGTTCAACATACAAAGGGAGATGCAAGATTTTTGTTCTGCAATTTTACAAATACAAAAATTATTTTCTCAAAACAATATCCACATTTTTCAAAATTGATGGAGCAATGTGGATATTATCTGGAAGATATTCCGTGTAGACAGTTTGAAGAGACACTACGAAATTTGATGGAGGAAAAAACGGAAAATGAGACTGTTTATATGTTTGGAATAGGAATGGATAAATGGGGTTATGAACCAGATCCATATGGACAGGGAACAGTTTTAAAAGAGTTTGTAGAGAAGGGACCATCTGAAGGACTTCATTTTTTTGGATGGTGGGTGAAAGCATCTTCTTATACAGCACAGGTTGCTGGATTTGGAAACTCGGATGCATTTAATACCAAGATTTTTCTAAGGGTAGATGAGAGAGCGGTACAGTCTTTGACTTCACCTTTTGTACGATGGAAATCTCAGAACAACCGAGGGCTTTTATCAGATTCTGTTGAACTGGAGGAAGAGCTGGTATTTATTCCTTACGCACCTGTTACATCAGATGATGTGCTGAAAATAAAGGCGTACTTATATGAAGCAAATTAGAAAATAAAAAGAATTACGGGAGGTAACTATGTCACAAATTCAGCAGCTTGCTGCAGCAATAAACGTATCTGTTAGACAGATAGACGAACAGATAGCGAAGCTTGGAAACTATCAATCTAAATTGGAGGAAATGGCTCAGCGTGTGGATTCTGCATTGGGAAATGAAGATTCTGGAGGACGGGAGATGTTGAATCAGATTTCCATGACAAAACAACAATTGGATGAAACGATAAATCAGCTTCGGGTCGCAGGGGAAAAACTCCGTCAGATTCGTTTGGTTTAACTGAAACATGTATAGTAAGGAGAAGATAAAAAAATGTCAGTAGAAGAAATTATAAAGGAAGTAGTAACTATTAAAAATGTATCAAACGAGCTTTCGGGTATGACGGCTTCAAGTGCACAGACACTGCTTCAGAATAATAACCAGGTCATGGCTTTGGTTAAGGGGAGCAGAACCGGACAAGATGCTGTTTCAGCAGTTTCTGTAGCAGCGAGATCCCTCCAAAATGCAGCAGCTGTCATTAAGATACTGGGAACAAAGTGTGACAATTGTATTGCTGATTTGTCAAAATAACAGTGAAACAGATGGAAAGAAACAATAAAAATAAAATCAGGTTGAAAAATAGTCTACATTATGAGCTGGAAAGTAATATTTCTAATCTCAGCCGAGAAATAACAGAAATTCAGAATACAATTGTACTACTTGATGAGTTGATTGCAGGAGAGAGTTCTTTTGAAAGAGGACATATCACAGATAATTGTATCCACGCATCAGAATGTCTGGAAAGAGCAATACGGATGCTGCGGAAAGGTCAGGAATATGTTCGTCAATTGGATACAGGAGATGATGAAAGATGAACAGTATAGAACAGATTGTTCGCCAACTGACAGGAATAGATTCAAGATCAGACGGACATATTAGCAGGATGGAAAGAGAGAGAAGTTATATTCTGGAAAATATGGATAAGATTCAGAGTGTATTCGGAAATCAGCCGGCAGGACAGGAACTTGTGAAACAGTTATATGGAGTAATTAATGAGGTGGTCATGGCTGACAGTGCGATGAATGAATTGAAATCAGAGATTCGCCGGCTGTGCTGCAGATTTCAAAGATAGGAGTAATTATGTTGGAGAAAGTATATGGAATTGACTTAGGTACTACGAACTCCGCAATTGCAATTTTTGAGCGGGGAGAAGCGAAGATATTGAAGAATATGGATGATGACGAGGTGACACCTTCTGTTGTAGTATTTACAGGTGTGTCATCAGATGGAAAGGATGAATTCCTCGTAGGTGAACAGGCAAAGAATATGGCAGCAGCATGCCCGGAGCAGGTGGTTCAGTTTGTGAAGAGGAATATGGGGAACCATGGTGAGATATATAATTTTACAGCACCAAGTGGTAAAGATTATACGCCAGAGATGATTTCTTCGTTGATTTTAAGAAAAATATGTAAAGATGCGGAGCAGTATGATGGAGAGAATCTGGTGAAAGATGTAGTGATTACGGTTCCGGCGTATTTTGATGATGCGAAACGAATTGCTACAAAGCAAGCAGGTGAAATCGCAGGTCTTCATGTGTTGAGAGTGATAAATGAACCTACGGCAGCAGCAATAGCATTTGGGCTGGATCATTCCTATCAGGGAAGAATTCTGGTATATGATCTTGGCGGCGGAACATTTGACGTAACAGTGATGGATGTAAAAGACGGATTTTTTGATGTGATTGCGACAGGCGGAGATCCGCAGCTAGGAGGCATTAATTTTGACCAGAAATTAGTAGAATTGATTCGTGAACAGCTGGAAGAAAAAGGATGCACTGTGGATGACGAAGATGATGCAATTATGGCTGACATACGCGAAAAAGCAGAAAAAACAAAAATCCAGCTTTCAGGAGTAGAACATTCCAGACCGTTTTTTACTATTCAGGGAAAGACCTATCGTTTGGATATTTCCAGAGAGAGTTTTGAAGCAGCATCCAAACCGTTGATAGAACGTACCCAATTCATATTAGATGATGTAATGTGCGAAAAAGGAGTTATCTGGGAAGAAATTGACCAAGTACTTATGGTAGGAGGTTCGACAAAAATGCCCATGGTAAAAAGGTGGTTGGAACAGATATCTGGTAAAGAAGTGGCGTATAAAGTAGATCCGGATACGGCAGTTGCCAAAGGAGCGGCAATATTTGCAAGCACGCTAAAGGAAGAAAGTGGCTCTAAATCATCGGTGATTCCGATGGGGCTGAAGAGCGGAGAAGATAAGGAAGAAGGAATCGCAAAACTGGTAATTTCGGATGTTACATCCCAGTCGTTGGGAGCGGTATCATGGGATACCGTGTTAAAAAAAGAGGTAAATACGGTCATTATTCCGAACAATACAAAGATTCCGGCAAAATGCTCGCAGGAATTTATGACATTGGAAGATAACCAGACTTCACTTAAATTACAGGTGACAGAAGGGAATGATTCCGAATTGGAATATGTGAAAATTATCGGTGAATGTCTTTTGCGGATCCCACCATATCCAGCGGGCTCTGGTGTAAAAGTTATTTACGCTTATGACCCGGATCAGACTGTTTTTATTGAAGTTATTGATATGGTTACCAATAAAAGTCTGGGTACTTTTGAAGTCGAGAGAACATCGAATCTTTCAAATGAAGAAATGGTTCACGCAACGGACATTGTCTGTAAAACAAATGTGGAATAGAAAATGGAAGGTGGATATATGTCTGAACAAGAATATGAAAAAATCCTATGTGAAATGAAAGAAGAATTAGTGGGAATGAAGGATTTGTTTGTACGCAGGCTTTATGAGGATAAGCAAAAAACAGAATTAATCCGGATTTTAACGGAGCAGATTCATTTTACGGTGTTGGAACCATTTATTTCAGATCTGATTTTGGTGTTAGATCGTCTGGAAAGTTCAGAAGATGAATTTTCCTGTTCTGTGCATGATGAGATATATGATATTCTCCACCGAAGAGGAGTAGAAGAAATAGATACGAGAAAAGAATTTGATCCTTCTGTAATTAAAATTGTGCGTGTGGAAGAAAAAAATGGAGTCGATAAAATGGAGATTGAAAAGGTTATTCGTAAAGGATATCGAACTGTGGGAAAAGTATTACGGTCTGCAGAAGTGGCAGTTTTAGTTCCAGCACGGGAAATAGACAGTTCTAAACAGGAGAAACTGTAATTTGCATAAGTTGTAGCATGATGATGGAATACTAGCATTTCAATCTATTTCCCAAAGGAGAGTCATCATTATAAATAAAAATGCTATAATGAACGGAGAACTTTTTATATCTGGAGGGAGTTTATGAATGAACAGAACTGTAGAATTTTAAATTAATTTAATAGGTGCCACTATATTATTGTTAGCGGTTTCTGCATATCGTCAGCTTAGTATAAGATATTTACAGGGAGATTTTGTACGACCATATATTGTTTATGCAGTATATATATTTCTTCTTTTGAACTGGCAGTATTTTATCAGCACAAAGATTACACAGAAGATGATGAGTTTCCATCTTACTGCACAAAATATTGTCTGTATCTTTTATATCACTGTTCGCTTTGTACAGGATGCATTTCTCTATGTAGACGTTCAGCTAATGCGTTTTACTGGATACTTCATTCATATATTAGTGGTACTGGGGCCTTTGTTTGGCTTGTATGGTGCATTTTATCTTGGCAAATCTGAGGATTATCGTATTAACAGGAAATGGTATATGTTGTTGATTCCTGCTTTTGGTTTGATTGCGATGGCTCTGACAAACGAATACCACCATTTTTTATTTTATGTAGTACCGGAAGAACCGCAGCCGAACCTATATTTTCATCCATACATCGGAACATATCTTACATATTTATGGGGATTGGGGATAGTTTGTTATCAAGTGTATGTAATCTATAAACGTAACGAAGCAATTAAAACGGACCCGCTCTATAAAAAGCTGATTCCGTTTTATGAACCAATATTACTTCTTGTGTTTAGTATTCCGTATGCAGCGACTGCTTACGTAATACGGTTTGAAATCGTCGAATTATCAGCCGGACTTATTTTTATAGCAGTCTTATGTTGGAATTTATACATATTCATTGGGCTTATACCGGTGAATACTTGTTATGGTAAGGTGTTTCGAAAATCAACAGTGGCAATGCAGATTCTTTCGTCGGATGGTACGCCGATTGTTATTTCTGAAAATGCATCCAATATTACACCGCAAGTGTTGGAAATTTTAAAACGGAAGAAACGCATCCTTACCAGTGAGGATATAGAAATGAATATTCATAATATTTCAAATGGCTACATGATTTGGCAGAATGATTTGTCTGAAATAAATCAGGTTTTTCGTAAGTTACAGAATTTAAATATAGAACTAGAACAAAAACAAGATCTGTTGGCTCAGGAAATTCGCATTAAATCTAATGAAGCAAACATTCAGGTTAGAAATGATATCTATGATCAGCTTACCACTGAATTGTCCAAACAGCTTTGCTTATTAGAAAAATTGTTGCCAGAGGAAGAACACCCGGGAAAATGGGATAAAATTAGTTTGATAGGGACATATATTAAGCGGTTTTGCAATTTGCAGCTTACTTATCAGGAGAATCAGATGATTCCAAACAATGACTTACGAATTAGTTTGGAAGACATGGCAAAATGTATGAGAAATATCGGCCTAGATGTAAGACTTATCTTTTGTCCGACAAAGCAATTGGAGCCGCAATGTATTTTGTACGCTATGAAGAGGTTAGAAGAAATATTAGAAGAATCTGATTTTCGATTATCGGCAATTTCTATCTGTGTAAGTGACGACGTTTATTTTGAGAAGAAGGAGTAATGCTGTGATTATGAAAAAGCAAACGGTTAAAATGATTAAGCAGGCAATTGATTCTTATCCCGGAGGAATTTCTTTTGCAACATTAGACGGACGGGTGATTCTCGTGAATGAGAAAATGAATGAACTTGTGAACGAACTCCTCGGTCATACGATTTTGAATGCAAAAGTCACATGGGAGAAATTGGAACAGTGCACAGATTCGCCTACAAGTAAGAGATTAAATAAGCCGTGGTTCACACAATCTTTGGATGAAACGACAGACAATGATCATCGCCGTATATTTTTTCAATTTGCAGACAAAAGTGTTTGGCGTTTTGAATGGCAGCTTATTGATAAAAATACTGTTCAGATAGAAGCGGCAGAGATTACCAGGCTTTACCAATTAAGTGAAGAACTGCATGAAAATAATGTACGTCTGCATGAAATGCAGGAACGTCAAAAATCTTTATTAGATAATATAGTACAGATTAATCAGAACAAAGAAATTTTAGCGATTAAAATGCGTATTCATGACGAGTTTGGAAATTGCCTGCTTGCGACCCAAAAAGCAATTAGTGAACAAAATTTGCCTGAAAACGTAGAAGAGCTTAGAGAAAACTGGAGTAACACAATCCGCAATTTTTCGAATATTCCTATGATATGGTCTGTTCCAGACGCGGCGCTTCAATCTGAACTCTTACAAGTTGCTGAACTTATAGGATGTAAGGTGAATTTTATTGGAGACCAGCCTGCTGAACGATTGGCACTTAGGCTGGTTTATGCATCTGTGCGTGAAGCTTTGACAAATGCAGTACGTCATGCAGATGCTACGGAACTTACGGTGCAGATAGATAAATCCGTATCTGGTTATCATATAGAAATATCTAGTAATGGAGCTGCTGTGAATTCTGAAATCAAAGAGGGAAATGGTCTTAGTGGATTAAGGAGACGTTTAGAGCAAGAAGGAGCTATACTTAAAATTCTATACAATCCGGGAGTTACACTTGTTGTAGATGTTCCAACAGATGTTATCAAACCACAGAAAGGAGAAAATAAATGATTCAAGTCTTAATTGTGGAAGATTCTCAGATATTCCGTAAAGTTATAGAGAATCAGATTGCTCGGTCAGAACAATATGCACTATATGCTTCCATAGAAAATGCTGCGAATGCGGAGATTGCATGTTTGCGAGGTAAAGTTGATCTTATTCTTATGGATGTATGTACTGCCGATGATGAATCGGGTTTGAAAGCGGCAGCGAAAATCAAGCAATATAATTCAAAAATCAAAATTATTATTATGACATCTATGCCGGAGCACTCTTTCATTCAAAAAGCAAAAAAATATGGTTGCGACGGATTTTGGTATAAAGAATATGAGGATAATTCTCTCATAGAAATTTGTGATCGCGTTCTAAATGGTGAAAAAGTATATCCTGAAAATACGCCAACCATACGAATCGGCTGTGCAGACAATCGTGAATTTACAAATCGTGAATTTCAGATTATTAGAGAACTTACCAAGGGCAGAAAATATGAAGACATAGCGGTAGAACTTGATATTTCTCTAAATACAGTTAAGTATCATATTAAAAATATTTTACTGAAAACAGGTTTTCAAAATACTTTGCAGGTAGTCGCCGAAGTTGTGGAAAGGCGTCTGATTCTTCCTAAGTATTAAAAGGTGAGATACATCGTGTAGATGAAAAACAGATTCCTTGTAACAGGATTAATTGTTTCTGTATGTATTCAGATTATACGCCGCTTACTTTAGATGAGTGGATTGAATTTGACAGAAAACGAAGAGCCGGGAATACGAGGTAGATATTATATCAAAAGATCATTTTATTGTCCCTCGAGATGTCCCTCAGATGTCACCTAAGATGGATCAAATACTCAGATTGTAAATCTGATCCGGAAGAATAGTAAAATGAGTATGGCTATAATGGATATTGGAAATCCATTGAATAAAACCGTAATCTTTTTATCCTGGAGTGATTTTTTTTTTTAGATATGATATACTGAATTATCAGATGTAAGAAGATATGTAAAGAATATTTGAAAAGGTATTAAGAAGAATGGAGAGACGGAATGCTTACAATAATTTATGGCGATACTTCGAACAGCATTTATAATACAAGCGTTTATTTTAAAAACACATATGAACCTGAATGGCTTGAAACAGATCTTGCTAAAAAAATGATTATGGATGTTGATCATTCCGAAGTTTTGAGTGGGGAATGTATTAACAGTCCGGTTCTTGGACAAATTCCACCGGAACGTTTATCGGGTGGAGTGAAAACATTATTATTGATGTTAAACGAACCGGACAAAATATTTAATGCGTCTACCTGTGGAGATAATTGCGCAAAATGGATACTGGAGATTGGTAAACAGCAGGATCTTACAATCAATTTACGCCATATGATGAGTTTTGGAAAAGATACTAAATTTGATATCCAGATAAAAAATGGGGGAGAATTCGTTCATACTATGCGGGAATTAATTCCATTTGCAAGTAAATACTTGAATGAGATGCAATAGGGGTAGCGGATATGAAAGGTTCACATAGAGTAATTATAGAAGCGAAAAGAGTAAAATATGATTTTACCCTGACAAGAAATATCACGATTTTAACAGGAGATAGTGCTTCTGGGAAAACGGTGTTAATTGATTACATTCGTGATTATAGAAGGTATGGTTCTGAAAGTGGCGTAATGGTTTCCTGTGACCGTGAATGCCGAACACTCGATAATGAAGACTGGGAAATGCAGCTAAAAAGAATAACAAACAGTATTATTTTTATTGATGAAGGAAATAGATTTGTCACTTCAAAAGAGTTTGCAAAGCTTGCGCTTGAGTCAGACAATTATTTTGTTCTTGCAACGCGGGAAAAAATGCCTATGCTCCCATATAGTGTACAGGAAATCTACGGATTCCGCGAATCTGGGAAATATCATGAAGCAAAGCAGAAATATAATGAAATGTATCACCTTTATGGTGAGATTTCAGCGCAGAGTTCTATAGAGCCTGAATTAGTAATTACCGAGGACTCAAATTCCGGATATGATTTTTTCGCAAAATTGTCCGAACAGAAAAATGTCAATTGTATTTCTGCAAATGGGAAATCTAATATCATCAAATGCTTGCAGGACAGTGAAAAAACGCAAGGTACACGTTTGATTATAGTGGATGGAGCAGCATTTGGTTCTGAAATGAAAGAGGTATATGAATATTTGAACACAGTTGGTAATGTTGTGCTTTATGCACCAGAATCATTTGAATGGTTATTGCTTTTGTCCAATACTATTCCAAATGCAAATGTTACAGAGATTCTGCAGGAACCGGAGAATTATATAGACAGCAAAAAATATGCAAGTTGGGAAAGATTCTTTACAGCTTTGCTAATAGACATGACCAAAGGTGATCCGGTCTGGTCATATTCTAAGAAAAAAATATCGAGTGTTTATGTATCTTCAAAAGTGATAACTGCTGTGAAAAAAATGATGAAATTAGTTATATGGGATTAGTGTAAAATTGCACAATCCTGTAGTCGACCCCCATAGACAAATCGACAATAACGTTGTATAGTAATAATAGAAATCTGGTCAATTGAATATGTTTATCATTCCTGCTTGTAAGGGGATGGTAGCCGGAACATGATATCTGTTAGTAACAACAGAGCTTTCCCCGGATGTTAGCAGTTGCAAAGAATCTGCTAATTTTCAGGGCTTATCTGGACTTAACAGAAAGGATATTCAGATTACCAGAATTTGATTTGAAAGTGAAAAAAGTCCTTGATAATAAAGGGCTAAACATATCAGTTCTTGACAGGGATTAACAGAACCACAGAGCTCTCCTAAGGAAGGAGTTTGACTGCGACCTTTGAGTTTAGAAAAAATGACTCAGTAGTTCGAATTGAGCAGGGAGCGTTTGAAAATAGCTTGCCACCAAAGGGTAGCGTTTCATTGTCAAAGGATGATGCAATTCATCCGGAAGGCATTAAACAATAGAATAACCGGAGTCCGATCCGGAACTTGTGAAGGGCTGAAAAAGCCTGTAAATAAGCCAAAAATCGGGCATGTCGTCATAGCTCAGCTGGATAGAGCACTCGCCTCCTAAGCGAGGGGTCGGAGGTTCAAATCCTCTTGGCGACGCTGAACACAAGCGGTGATGCGATGGTTTTTACTAACAATCGTGTCACCGCCTTTTGTTAGCAGAAAGCAAAAATCACTCATGAAAATTGCCACCAATGATGGCAAAATTCAAGGTGCCTGCCACCAGAATCAGTGATTTGCCACCACCTTTGGGATAGCACTAATGCCACCAAAAGTTCTGTGTATCATTGAAAGTGATTTTTATGTCTGTCAATTGCGGTAAATCGTAGTAATCTGTATTTCATGAAAATGGAAAGCATAGAAAACTGCCACCACTTGTTAGCAGAAAACAATATAAAGATGTTGGCAATGCCATCACACGAAACGACGAGCTCGTTTGGTTCAAACACGAAATGCGTGTACTGAATCAAACGGGCTCTTTTTGTATGCCCGAGAAAAGGAGAACTATATGTCGAAAGATGAAATGAGTATTGAATCCCTCGAAGGTGATCAGGTCATTGAGATGGATATCAATCGGTTAAGAGATTTTAAAAACCATCCCTTCAAGGTAACTGCTGATATCAGTATGGTGGAATTAAAGGAAAGCATTCAAAAGTTTGGAATCTTAAATCCTCTGATTGTGCGACCGGTTATTGAAGGATATTACGAGATCATATCCGGACATCGCAGACGCTATGCAGCCAAGCAACTTGGATATACCAAGGTTCCAGTCATTATCAAGGTAATGCGAACGGATGAAGCTATTGTGGCAATGGTAGATTCCAATCTACAAAGAGAATTTATCACGCCAAGCGAGAAAGCTCGTGCATATAAGATGAAATACGATGTTCTCAGAAAAAAGAAGAATGTTAACTGTTGCGGACGTGTCGTCCACAAAACTAAGGGAAAAAGAACAGTGGAAATATTGGCTGAGCAATACGGAGAAAGCGCAAAACAGATTCAAAGATATTTAAAATTGAATGATTTGATTCCAGATCTTCTTGCCAAAGTGGATGACGATGAGCTTTCATTCAGTGCTGCCATCGAAATAGCATTCCTAAAGGAAGAAGAACAACAATGGTTTCTGGAGGCAATGACCTTTGTTCAAGCCACTCCATCTTTATCTCAGGCACAAAGAATCAAACGTTTGAGCCAGGAGAAGAAACTGACGAAGGATGAGATAAAAGATATTTTATCTGAGATAAAAAGAGAAGACGTATCACGAGTCACATTCAAGACGGAGCAACTTCGAAGATTTTTTCCGAAGGGTTACTCCATAGAAATGATGAAACGAGAAATAATCGATATTTTGAAGATTTGGATGGAAAAATACTGGGATGAATAAGGAGGAAATGATTATGTGTAAGATTATCGCCGTAGCCATGCAGAAAGGTGGCTGTGCAAAAACAAGTGTATCACTGAATTTAGGAGTTGGGCTTGCCAGAGCCGGTAAGAAGGTTCTTTTGATTGACAACGATCCTCAGGGAAACCTGACAGCAAGCTTAGGATATGAGGAACCTGACGACATGAGCGATACCTTAGCTTCTATCATGATGAAAGTAATAAACGAAGAAACAATTGAGGATGGATATGGAATTCTCCATCAAGAAGAAGGCATTGATCTGATTCCGGGAAATATTGAATTATCCGGCTTAGAAGTACTTCTTGCCAATGTAATGAGCCGGGAAAATATTTTAAAGGAATATCTGGATCAGATAAAGGACCAGTACGATTACATCATCATTGATTGTATGCCTTCCCTTGGAATGACAACAATCAATGCTTTGGTGGCTGCTACTTCTGTTCTGATTCCTGTACCGGCCGCTTACCTTCCAGTCAAAGGTCTTTGTCAGCTGATCAAAACAATTTCTATGGTAAAGAAACGATTAAATAAGAAATTACAGATTGAAGGTATTGTTCTAACTATGGTGGATTACAGAACAAACTTTGCAAAAGATATCAGTCAGAAATTAAGAGAAAGCTATGGTTCCACAATTGGTGTATTTGATGCTTATATCCCATTCTCAGTGAAAGCAGCTGAATGTAGTTTGGAAGGAATCAGCATTTATAAACACGAGCCAAGAGGAAAAGTTGCAAAGGCTTATCAGGAATTAACAAAGGAGGTTTTATCTCATGAATAGAACAGGTCAGAAATTGAAATTAACATCTGTAGAAGAATTGTTAGGAGTTCCGGCAACAGAATCATCGACAGAAATCGACATTCATATGATTCATGATTTCAAAGATCATCCTTTCAAAGTATTAGATGACGATAAGATGTCAGAGCTTGTCGAAAGTATTCGGATAAATGGTGTTCTGTCTCCTGTTCTTGTGCGTCAAGACGGTGAGGAGAGCTATGAAATGATATCAGGACACAGAAGGATGCATGCGGCAAAGATTGTTGGTTTAACGATGATACCGGCAATTGTACGTGATTTAACTGATGATGAAGCCATTGTATACATGGTGGATTCCAATATCCAGCGAGAAGAGCTGCTTCCGAGTGAAAAAGCTTTTGCTTTCAAGATGAAAATGGATGCATTAAAAAGGCAGGGATTACGACGAGATCTAACTTCGGACCATAATGGTCCAAAGTTATCCGCTTGGTCCATTGGTGAGGACAATGGTATCTCCGGTACGCAAGTAAAAAGATACATTCGCCTTACAGAACTGATTCCAGAGCTGTTAGATATGGTTGATACTAAGCGATTACAGTTTACTGCCGGTGTTGAGATTTCTTATATCAATAAAGAAGTTCAGAAATGGATCTGTGAGTACATCCATGAGAATGGCAATGTAAATCAGAAACAGATAGCTCTTCTTCGTCAAGAATTGTCAAACGGAGCAATCACTCAGAGTCAGTTGATTGACATTCTTAATGAAAGTGCTACCGGACGTATTCCAAAGAAAAAGGTAACGCTGTCAGAAAAGAAATTAAATAAATACTTTCCACCACACTACTCTTCAGCAGACATGGAGAAAGTGATTGAGGATCTTCTGATCCAGTGGAAGGAACAAGGAGGTGCTGAGCATGGCATTTGATTATTACTACGGTATATCGTCTGAGCAATACAGCTTTTACAGAATTCCAAAGAGCCTGATGTTTGGGGATGACTTTCGAGAGTTATCCCTCCAGGCAAAACTTCTTTACGGACTACTCCTGGATCGAATGGGAATGTCCTCAAAGAGAAAATGGATTGATAACGAAAATCGTGTTTATGTAGAATATCCGATTTCTGAGATACAAGATGACCTGAATGTTTCAAAGAAGAAGGCAATCGAATACCTGAAAGAACTTGAAGCAGTCGGTCTGGTCATGAAAAAGGTGATCGGTTTTGGCTCACCAAATCGCTTGTATGTGAAGAATTATGTGGTTTCACAGCACGCATAAATATTTCAGAAGTTTAGAAATCGACACTCCTTGAAGTGCCGAAATGAAAAGGAGTAATGTTCATGGAACAACAAAAACCACAGTTCCGTTATTACTACGGAGATGAATCTGAGCAATTCAGTTTCTTTAAAATACCGAAACTATTGATCACACACGAGTTATTCCGGAACCTGTCAAATGATGCCAAGATCCTGTATGGGCTACTCTTAGATCGAATGAGTTTATCCCAGAAAAATAAGTGGTATGACGAGGAAAACAGGGCTTATATCGTATGTAGCATTGAAGAAATCACAGAATTATTGAATTGTAGTCGAAACAAAGCAATAAAATCCCTTCAGGAACTGGATACGGAAAAAGGAATTGGACTGATTGAAAAACGTCGTATGGGCCAGGGAAACAATACCATCATGTATGTAAAGAATTTCTTACTTGCCCAGGAAATGAATTCGCAGCAATCGAATGCTGAAACAATTTCAGAAGTCCAAAATGTAAACTTCCAGAAGTCCAAAATAAGGACTTCTAAAAGTCCAAAAAATCAACTTCTAGAAGTCCAAAATATGGACTATAATAATACTTATAATATTAAAACAGATAATAGTGAGACTAATGATTCTAATCGAATCATATCCAGTGGTGAACAACGATATGATAAACGATTGGATGCCGAAGCAGAACTAAAAGCTTATCAATCTCTGATCAAAGAGAATATTGAGTATGATTGTTTGATGATTAGCTATCCTGCAGAGAGGGATACCATAGAAGGAATCTATGAGTTAATCGTAGAAACTGTCATGTCAAGTGGTGAGAAAATCCTTATCGCAAGCAACTGGTATCCTACAGCCTTAGTAAAATCAAAATTCCTAAAGCTTAATGTAATGCACGTTCAATATGTCTTGGATATGTTACGTGCAAATACATCAAAGGTACGTAACATCAAGAAGTACATACTGGCTTCGCTCTTTAACGCACCATCAACCATAGACAGTTATTATCGTGCAGAAGTGAATCATGACTTTCCACAGTACGCTTCTGCCAAGTAAGAAGGAGGACTAAAAAATGTTTATTCTTAAACTAATTGCAAAAATCTGTGTGTTACCATTAATTCTTGTTTTGGCTGTTCTCTTAGGAATCGTCAAGCTGTTTGTTGGTATCTATAATGTTGCAAGGAGCCTGTTTACATTCTTACTGGGAGCTTTGATTGTTCTTACCATTATCTATTACCAGGATTGGTTGCAGGTAGGATTTATGGCAGTGCTTTCTGGAATTGGCTTTGCGATTCTATTTGTTGGAATTGCATTTGAAGTCATGATTGAAGGATTTATCGAGAGATTGAGCATGTTCGTTATGTCATAACGAAAACAACTTGAAAGGAGAATGATACGTATGAGCAAGGAAAGAGATGAATATATCCAATTACCGCCCCTAAAAAAAGATACAGATTCGGAAGTACTGATCGCCTTGTGGGAATATATGAAAATGCCGGAGGAAAGTCAAAAAGTAGTTTTTTCCACAATGAAAGAATTGAATGATTGTGGTGAAGATGGGATTTTTCCTCCACCTGAGGCTTACCGGAGTTTACCGTCAGAAAATGTGGAACAGTTTGAAAAAGTAATGAAGAACATTATTGGCAATATGATCGTTGAGGCCTGTGATATGGCATGCTGGGTATTTAAGCATAAATATGTCGATGGATTGACATTGGAACAGATGTTAGATAAAGATACGGGGGCAGAACAGTACATTATTGCTATGGATATCTTGTTTGACAAATATATGAAGATGAAAGATGAGGATGACAAAAATGATATTGACCCTGTTGAACCATCATAAGTAAATAAGTGCAAGAATGAGAATAAATATGATATACTGATATAGTCCTTATTTTTTTACCTGTGTATATCGCAAATCCTAAGTAATCTACATCGGTACATATAATCTGATAAGTTATCTTTTTTCTAAGTAAAATAAAGGTATCATATCGGAAATGAGGTGTAGAATACTTGCAAACTGAGAACTATATCATTGCCAGAATCGAGCAATTATGCGAAAAGAAGGGAATCAGCAGATACAAACTTGCTCAGAAATCCGGTATTGCACAGTCATCCATTTCTACACTGTTAAACAGAAAGAGTGTTCCAACGATTCAGACTCTTGAGAAACTATGTGAGGGATTAGGTATTACCCTTGCTCAGTTTTTTGCCGGTGATGAAGAATTCCCTGATTTAACAGCTGATCAGAAACAATTGCTTTCTGACTGGAATGCGATGGATGATCATCAAAAAGAGCTCGTAAAAGCGTATATACAGGGCATTATTAGAAAGTAAGGACGTCTGTGCTGAGGGATTGCATAGCACGTCCTTATTTCAGTTTCGGGGGTTTTTATGAAACAATATAATATTTTATGCTTTGTGCTCCTTTTAGGAATTACGCTTTGTGGCTGCCGGGTCCAGCCGGTAGAAACGGAAAAAACAAGTCAACAATCAGAACAGGAAGAAAACGACCCGGATGATGAATTTGAACTGTCACTTCAATCATCTGTCGGTAAAGATCAATGCTTTATCTGCGGAACACAGGCAGGCGGTCTGCTGGAATATTATTATAAATTCGATTCTATAGGGATTATTCACTGGGCAGATATGTCGGTTACAGATACCCGGATCCGGGAATATGATGATGATGGAAATGAACAAATCAATTCCGGACATATGAGTACAATGGTAAATTCTTTTGGTGAGAATTATGGATCGATAATGACATCTTCTCAACCGGACAGATGCATTGCGGAACCTAACATATTCCTTGGCGAAAAAGATGTCTTGGATTGTGAATCGCTCAAAGATAAATTATGTCAGGACTGTCTTGATAAAGTATGTGAATTTTATGAAGACCAGGTTAACAGTGATAATGACGAATATCTGGAAAGTACAGGATACTGTCTGATTGATTTTAAAACAAAAGAACTTTATACGTTATCTGATCCGTACCGGGGATATAGTATCCGGGATTATATGGTGAGATATGATCTTCGTGAACAGGGAGACGGAGAAAAATATATTGATTTGCTAATCTTCTATGCCCCGGTTCGTGGAGAGGAAGATTAAGGAAAAAGCTTTTGTTGTATTGATGGAGAAAAAAGCATGAATAGTTTTTCAGAAAAAAGCCTTTTGTCATTAGGCGATTATTATGTATATGGGTTGATTGATCCAAGAAATAAGAAGATTTTCTATATTGGAAAAGGAACTGGTAACAGGGTATTTGAGCATGAAAGAGAGAGTATATTAAATCCGGATAGTGAAAAGTTAAAATTAAAGACCATTGCTGATATCAAATCGGAAGGTCTAGAAGTAGAAAAAATAATCATTAATTCTAATTTGACTGAATCGGAGGCGTTTGCTGCAGAAGCATCACTGATCAATGCCTTTAATTATATTAGTGATATTGGATTGACCAATATTGTTTCGGGACATCATTCATCGGAGGCATTATCTGTAGAAGAATATGAAAAGGAATATGGTGCTGTCGAACTAGAGCAATCAGATATTAGGCATAAGATTCTTGTGATAAAGATAAATAAGTTATACAAGAGAGGCATGGATGCAAAAACTTTGTACGATACGGTACGTGGAGTATGGAGAGCTTCTATGAATCGTGTGAAACAAGTAGAGTATGTCATTGGTGTCTACAATTCTTTGATCGTTGCTGTTTATAAACCAACGCAGTGGTATGTTTGTAAAGAGGCAAAAAATAAACTTCCCAGACAGGATATTGTTCTTACACCGAAAACAGAAGATAGATTATTTTTTGTAGATAAGGGGTTTGAAAATAATGAGCCAATGGATGAGGCGAAGAAGTTTTATTTATATAAATCAATTGCACGTTTGAAGCTTAACCAAAACGCACAAAATCCGATTACATATTTGAATTTATAAACCAGGAGACTGCTTGACGGTAAGTTCAATGCAGTCCCCTGACTGTTGAATATTATTTTTATTTAGCAACTTCTATGAGTTTTTTGCTGATTCGGCTTGTGACCTCGGCATAATAAAGTGCTTCTTCGGTAGAAAGATCCCCATCGTCGAGTGCTTCCATCTTACTCATGGTTTCTGCATATTGTTTGAGATAATCTGTATATTCGTCCATCATGCCCAGAACATCATCCTGGCTGGCGTTTTCATATTCTTTCATGAAAGAGACATATTCATCAAAGAATGCTTCATAGCTGTCCATAGCTTCCTGAAATTCTGGACGGATACCTTCGGTTTGTGAAGAATCTTCTTGCACCTCAGAAGTATTTTCTGATTTTGTTTCTTCTGTTTCAGATTTGGATTTTTCTTCCTCGTATTTCTGGATGATCGCATCAACATCGAAGTTTTTCTGGTAGAAACCACTGCTTACAGCAGACCAATATCCGTACAGTTTTGAACTTGTATCTGACCATGATCTATAGATAGAAGAACTGGCCTCTGACCACTCTTTATAGCAGGCACTGGATTCTTCGCTCCATTTTTCATATGGAGCAACATCATACCCATCTTCTACGATTCCATCATAGTAGGTATCGTATACTTCATCCATAGCATCGTCGTAAATTTCGTCATAAAAATCATCCATCAGATCATCATAAACATCATCATAAAATGTTTCCATAGCATCATCTCTCGCATCATAATCGGCAGGATTTATGGAATTGGCAATCAGTTTGTAATATTCCACGGAACGTTCTATAGTTCTTTGAAACAGAGCATCTTCCTCTGCTATTGCAAATCCATACCAGTCTGTGATCAGCTGTTTGTTCTCAATATACTCTTCATAGCTATTTCCAACAGCAGAATTCGTTTCTTCAAGTTTTTCGGTGATTTTCTGAATCGTGTCGGAAAAATCGTTTTTGATGCCATCTCGAATACCTTCCAGAGAACTGTTGTCATAATCAGCGGAGCCTTCCTGTTTGGAATCTGTATGAACGGATTCTGTTGTTTCCGTTGTTTTTGCAGTTTCACTACAGGCAGTGAGTCCTAATGCCATTGTTAGAATTGTGATTCCTGTGATCCATCTTTTTTTCATTATATTGTTCCTCCCTTGAGATAAAGTAATGTATTTTGAGGAAGTGATATTGTCACTTCTTTTTAAGAAAGACCGTTCAATATTTCCTGAATGATATGAATCATATGTGTCTTTTGTTCCATTTCCTGATTAAGCTTCTCTTTCTGCTGTATCAATGCGTTTCTTAACAAAGAACCGGAATCATCAATAATCTCCTTGATCTGTTTTAGGGAAAATCCCATATCTTGATAGAGTTTAATTTTTTTGATCCGTTCTTGTGCTTCCGAGTTATATAGCAGATATCCACGGTTGTTTTTTCCTGTTGCAGTAACCAGAGATTCGTTTTCATATCCCTGTACTGCCCGACGTGATACGCCAAGGGTGGTACATACCTCCCGCAAAGTCATGTCCTCCATCTATTTCCTCCTTACAGCGTAAAATTGCACGTAACGTGCAGTCAAATGATTTTTCTCTGAAAGAGGGCAAAAGCACTTCCTCATAACAGGAAATGTTTTTTTCGCGAGGCTTAGATAAGTGATAATCATCCCAAAAGAATCAGCGGATTCATCACTCTGGGTACAACAGGAAGCTTCATGAAAAACAGATTGATATTGCTAAAAGATCTGGGAAGCCGGTGCCGAGGTATCTGGAACAGTAGCCGGTACAGAAACTGTGAATAGTAACAAGTAGGAAATAGGTGGTGTTTTTATAGGACGGCTAATCCTTTATCTTATGTATAACAGATAAAGAAAAGGGGCGAAGAAATATGAAAGGATACAACACAGAAAACGGATATATGGGATATGTGGATGGAGGGTATCTACTCTTCGCCAGCGAGGCAGATTATAGAGATTGGCTGGG